>OGQM01000701.1_pt1 | contig 27470 bp, 17 predicted proteins | sample 1553191 | NCBI WGS metagenome assembly OGQM01 (sample SAMEA2579954, study PRJEB22360) | human gut metagenome | biome: human gut; feature: human-associated habitat; material: faeces | place: Denmark | collected 2008/2010 | reverse complement strand
AAAACACGTCATCCAGAAGCTTGTAGTTCGTCAGAGGATGCGTCGGGAATATCCTCACACCGCAGAACAGCTGGTAGTGGATGTTGCCGTTCAGCTGCTCCATCAGCTTCGGGCTGCTCAGCCCTGTGTACATCTTCAGGAACATCAGCGCCACCTTGCCCTCAGGCGTGAAGTAAGGACGGCGGCCCCGCCCCGGTCTCATACTCCTTATCAGTCCCAGGTTCTCTGCCATTTCATGAAGCGGCAACTTCTTCTTGATTCTTCCCAGTTCACTATTCTCGAACGTCTGTCTATACAAATCATAAAAATTATACTCTGTGAACGGAAGATCCGGTGATATTTCTGAGAAATTTTGTACCTTTGCCATGCAGATTTATTTTTGCGATACCTCCAAATTCGGCTTTTCTAGGGCGATTGGAGGTATTCTTTTTACCTACACAAAGGTACGAATTTTCTATCACATTAACAATCAATCTGTTATAAAGTTTTAGCCTTTTTACGACAATCCCTATTATATATTCGACAGGGCTTATGACTCTTTTAAGGAACTATATCGGATTCACCTGACAGGTTCCTTTTTCGTTGTCAGAGCTAAGACGAACTTGAAATGTACAACGGTTAAATGGAAGCGCAGGATGCCTAAGTATGTACTGACCGATGCTGAAGTGAAACTGAGGGGATATCTCTCAGAGAAGAAATATCCCGAGTCATTCCGACTCATTCGTTACTACGATGAAGAGGATGACCGTGAGTTTATTTTCCTAACGAATGCAACACATGTCTCTGCATTGGATATTGCCAATCTCTATAAGAAAAGGTGGTTGGTCGAGCTCTTTTTCAAATGGCTAAAGCAACACCTTAAAATAAAGAGGTTCTGGGGTACAACAGAAAACGCTGTCCGCATTCAAATCAGTGTGGCGATCATTACTTACTGTCTTGTAGCTATAGTTCAACACGATATGCAATTGAAACGCTCAACTTACGAAGTTTTGCAGATTCTAAGTATCTCTCTAACGGACAAAACCCACTTACGTGACCTGTTCGATAAGACTAATTTCAATGATGTCAAAGAACTCGATTGTCCCCTTTTTGAAGGACTATTTGATTAAATTTTTAACTCGTCCATTTTTATTGGACACTAATGTGTAGGAATAGCAAAAATATGACAAAAAGAAGGCATATTTTTCTAATGACCGATTGGGGTTAAAACAACATTGGCATAAGCTATAGGATTCTTCGACACATCAAGTATCACACCATGAATGTCGGACAAGGTTCTACCAATCCCCAATGAAGTTGCAAGAAAGATAAAAAGAGATGTTATTAAAATTCTCATGTGGCAAATTCAATTTAAAATCATACATCAAATATATGGAGTTCCATATATGGTTAAATCTCATTCTGCACAATACAAAGATATTGTTTTCTTCTGATAGCATAATACAACTAGCAAAGAATAATTCCAAAAAACATTCAGAACTTGCAAATAGAAACTTTTTCACTACAAATATTAGCATAATGATACGCATTGAAATTTTATAAGACACGAATGGCGTTATTTGATTATAATTAATGACTTATAGGAAGCCGAATACTTCCTAAGCATTAGTTGATAGATGTCCAAATGCCATTTTGTAACAAGTTGACAAATATCTTACCAATATTAAGCATTTGTTAGTTACATATCCATATATGGAGCCATACAGCATATAGCCATATCTTAGAAATTACTGACATAAAAACGCATTAATCCAAGTATACAAGCGGAGGTGATGACGGTAGGTGTTCTACCGCCCCAAGCAGGTCGCTGAGATGATAGGCATCAGCATGAGGACCTATCATACAATGGTAAATCGTGGCAATCTGCATCCGGTAAAGCTCTCGGAGCGTGTGACAGTCGTCGCAAGGAGGGAGATCTTCAGAATGATAGAGGCGGCCATAGGAGTGGAACTGTCGAGGTCGACATTCTCGAACGGTAAGCGGAATGTTACTGTCAAGGGAAAAGAGAATGAGAATGATAAGACAGTTAATACCGTCAGCCAACAAGCGACAAAGCGAACTGCCAAGGACCACGCTTCTGTCGGAGGCATCGACGGCGTGGTCGACACCACCCATATCGGAGGCATCTTCCGGTCCGCCGCCGCATTGGGAATAGATGCCGTCCTGCTGACCCGCAACAGCTGCGACCCTCTCAACAGACGCGCCATCAGAGTGCCGATGGGCAACATCTTCCTCATTCCATGGACCTGACTCAACGGATCGCTGGAGACGTTGCATGAGCTGGGATTCAAGACCGTCACCATAGCCTTGACCGACAAAAGCATCGCATCGGACGATCCCGACCTAAACAAAGAGCCGCGCCTGGCCATCGTCATGGATACGGAAGGCGACGGACTGCCTCAAGAGGCGATAGATGCCTGCGACTACACGGTACGGATCCCCATGGCCTACGGCGTCGACTCGCTCAACGTCAATGCCGCTGCAGCCGTAGCCTTCTGGCAGCTAAGAATAAAATGACCTACGACTGACATACGGGCGGAGACTGCCCCATACACACCGGCCGTCTCCCACCCCTTTGCCATATTCCTTATTATTATACTAAATTTGTTTCAAAGATAGGTTGTGTTTCACAGAGTGTGTCTGAATTAAGTCTGCCTTAGGGGTGATGATGCAAGGTTAATGGATAATTTTATATCTTATGTCAAAATCATTATTTTTTTGTTTATCCGGCCAACAAGACAGACTCTGCAGGCGAGCCACTCTTCAGCAATTAATTACTTGATTTTAAACCCAATGGTAACTGACCTTTTCCGATTTTACTAGACTCTTTCCCTCTTCATGAACAGAAACAGTAGACACCTTGCAGAAAGCCATCCTAAAAAAGTAGACTGTCGGGCAAAGGTCGTACTGTTTTTCCTTACGGTTTCCGGATTTCGATTCGTAGGGTATCGCCATCGTTTCTTGATCCTCCGTAGTGCGAACTCCTCAATACCTTACGATATTGATAGTCAGTCAAATAATATTTATGTCCGGGATCGACTGAAAGATCTCAATAACGATTGTTGGTTAGTTGAAGTAGTGAATCTGTCATTCTTTATTTCTGCTTGTTTCATTCCTCTTTTTCGATAATTATGCTTATTTTTGTGTGTGAAAACAATCTCTCAGTAAGAACTATACTGTTTATCAACATAAGAACAAGGTCGTGAGGAACAGGATGGATTCTTAAACGGTGATGTATGAGGAATGGGAGAATGACGGGCACAAGTCCCGAACTTTTTGGTTCGATGCACATAACTGCAAGCATATCAGTAAGATATAAACGCTTGCAGGATTAGAAGGTATGGCCTTTAATGACGTGAGGTCATATACGATGGATATATGTGTGCATTGAGAATAGCTTGTCGTTAAGTATAGGTTTAAATTTTGATTAATAAGAACGAAGATATATGAGGGCACCGAAGCAATTCAATAATATAACGGAGCGTGTCATCGATGATTTGAAACAGGTCTTATCGTCAGGTAATAGTCAGATTTCTATCGCAGCAGCCAGTTTCTCTATTTATGCCTATGAGGCGTTGAAAGAAGAACTGGAGAAGGTTGATAGCGTAAATTTCATTTTTACCTCACCGACATTTAATACTGACAAGACCGAAAAGCAAAAAAGGGAATTCTATATACCGAAACTGAATCGGGAAAGAAGCCTTTTTGGTTCTGATTTTGAGATAAGGCTTCGTAATCAGCTTACACAGCGGGCCATAGCCAGAGAATGTGCGGACTGGATTCGTAGAAAAGCACGGTTCAAGACAAACATTACTCACGGTTCTATGAATTCCTTCATAAACATAAAAGACGGGGATGAGACCTATACCTATATGCCTTTTAATGAGTTTACAACGACAGAACTTGGACTAGACAGGGGGAACAATATCTGTCCGATGGTAGTAGGTATGCCCGGACATAGCTCAACAGATATGTTCTTGAAGAATTTTGCTGAGCTTTGGAAGGACAAGGAGAAATTCCAGGACGTGACAGATAAGGTCATAGAAAACATAGAGACTGTTTATAAGGAAAATGCCCCGGCGTTTATCTATTTCATCACATTGTATAATATCTTCAATGAATTCTTAGAAGATATCAGTGAGGATGTGTTGCCCAATGAGGCTACGGGATTCAAAAGCAGTGTGATATGGAATAAGCTGTATAATTTTCAGCGCGATGCAGCATTGGCTATCATCAATAAGTTGGAAAAATACAATGGGTGTATTCTTGCTGACAGCGTGGGATTGGGTAAGACATTCACGGCACTTGCCGTGATTAAATATTATGAAAACCGAAACAGGAATGTGTTGGTGCTCTGTCCCAAAAAACTGAATGACAACTGGCAGACATTCCGTTCCAACTATAAGAACAATCCTGTCTTGGCTGATCGTTTGCGTTACGATATATTGTTTCATTCCGACTTGTCAAGGGATAAAGGCCTGAGTAACGGCCTTGATCTGGAACGTGTCAATTGGGGAAACTATGATCTGATAGTTATAGACGAGAGCCATAATTTCCGTAATGGTGGCCGGTTTGACAACGATGATGAAGATGATGATTTTAAGGAAAACCGGTATGCAAGGCTGATGAACAAGGTCATACGCAGTGGTGTAAAGACGAAGGTACTTATGCTTTCGGCCACTCCTGTTAACAACCGGTTCAGTGATTTGAAAAATCAGTTGCAACTTGCATACGAAGGAAAGGCAGAGAATATTAACGGCTTGCTTAATACGGGTAAAAGCATAGACGGTATATTCCGGGATGCTCAGACAGCTTATTCAAAATGGGCAAAACTCCCATCGGAAAGAAGGACGACAGAGAAGCTGGTAGATTCTTTGAGCTATGATTTCTTCCAGTTGCTTGATGCCGTTACCATTGCCAGAAGCCGTAGCCATATTATCAAATATTATGATACAAACGATGTCGGCAAATTCCCTAAACGCCTGCCACCTATATCACGTAGACCGAAACTGACCGACTTGACTGATGCCATAACATTCAGCGATATTGCCAAACTGTTGGAAACCCTAAATCTTTCGATATATACCCCTTCATTGTTCATATTCGACAGTGTAAAGGACAACTATGGCATTGATTTCCAAGGAGAAGGACTCACCATCGACGGCCGAGAAAAGGGCATCCGGAAACTGATGGCCATCAACTTGCTGAAGCGTTTGGAAAGTAGCGTGAACTCTTTCCGTCTGACTTTGACCAGAATACATGATTTTATCAAGGACTCCATTGATGCAATTGACAAATTTCAGAAAGAGGGCTATGGAACAATTGACATAACTGAGTTTTCAGAAGACCTGGATACGGAAGATGCCGAGAACGATCCTTTCGTAGGACGTAAATCAAAAATCAATCTCCGGGACATGGATTATATAAGTTGGAGACGTGATCTGAAGGCGGATTTGGAAGTATTGGAATATCTTATTAGCAAGCTAAGAGATATTACACCTCAACACGATGCTAAACTGCAACAACTGGTGGCAGACCTGAAGCATAAGTTTGAACATCCAATAAACGGCAGTAACAGAAAGGTACTGATATTTACAGCCTTTGCTGATACGGCCAACTATCTGTACGACCAGCTTTCCGGTCGCATCCTGGACGACTGCGGGCTGCATACAGCCTTGATAACCGGTAGCACGGAGGGTAAATGTACCTTACCCAAACTGAGATGCACGTTCAATGACATACTGACTTATTTCTCACCGCTATCAAAAGACCGTGATGCCATTCACCCGAACGATACGAGAGAAATTGATGTGTTGATTGCCACAGACTGTATCAGCGAGGGACAGAATTTGCAGGATTGCGATTATCTGATTAACTATGACATACATTGGAATCCGGTACGCATCATTCAGCGCTTCGGGCGTATAGACCGTATCGGAAGCAAGAACGATGTGATTCAGTTGGTGAACTATTGGCCGGATATGGAGCTGGATGAATACATCAAGCTAAAAGGTCGTGTGGAGAGTAGGATGAAGGCAACAGTCATCACTAGTACGGGTGATGATAACCTCCTTTCAGACAATGAAAAAGGCGACTTGGAATACCGACGCAACCAGTTGAAGAAGTTGCAAAATGAGGTGATAGATATTGAAGACATGGATACCGGTGTCAATATCATGGATTTGGGGCTGAATGAATTCCGTTTGGATTTACTTGCCAATCTGAAAGAACATCCCAATATGGATTTGACACCTTTTGGAATGAGTGCCGTAGTCAGTGCATCTGAATTGGTAGAGCCGGGTGTCATCTATGTGCTGAAGAACAAGAACAATGGTGTAAATATCGACCGTTCCAATCTGCTGCATCCGTTCTATATGGTTTATATTTCACACACCGGAACAGTTATCTGTGACCATCTTTCTCCTAAAAAACTGCTCGACAAGATGCGTTATGCCTGTAAGGACAAGACCGTACCGGATATGGCGCTTTGTAAGCAGTTCAATAAGGAAACGCGCGATGGAAAGTATATGCGTCATTACAGCGACTTGTTGCAGTCGGCTATCGAAAGTATTGTCACAGTGAAGGAAGAGAGTGATATGGACGACTTTCTGAATGGGGTGCATGGCGATTTGTTTGCCGGTGAAATACAGGGACTGGATGATTTTGAACTGATTTGTTTTTTGGTAATCAAGTAAATAGCTTATGTACGGTCTCCCTATATCCACAGAACGAAAACGGCAGTTGCCAAAGAAAGCAATCTATGCCAAGTTTGACTTGAAGCCGGCACAACGCAAGAACTTTGATACCGATATAGCCCGCATTGATATTGTGGCGGTGGTCTCTTCGGCAACGATACCGGCATTGAACGAAGGAACCAATGTGAAGGAGTTTTATGTACTCGATGTGCGGATGAAACGCAAGGAGTACGATACAAAGAATATCTTGCTGTTGACTCGGCTGATTGCTCAGCACATGGTTTTTGCGTTACGATATGAGGATCAAGTGCAGTTTGCCATTTTTTACACAAAGCTGTTTGCGACCACCTGGCAACCCATAGAGCAAGTCACCTTGCCGCTGTCGGGACTGGACCTCGATGCGGTTTGGGAGAATATCGTAAAAGAGATCGGACAAATTAAAGTAACCGATGACCATACGCTAGTCGAGCAGATAGCCGATGATGACCAACGGGGCAAGTTGCTTGCCCAAATAGCAACACTTGAACGCAAAATGGTGAATGAGAAGCAACCTCGCCGCAAACGGGAATATTTTGAACAAATAAAGAAATTAAAAGAAAATATTTAGCATGAATCCAATAAATGCTTCATCGCTACTTCATTTTACAAAGGATATTAAAGGGTTGAAAGGAATATTAGAAAAAGGTTTCCGATATTCTTATTGCTGTGAGAAATTTTCTCAAACAATAGTCGCAAATAAAATATACCCCAATAATCCATTGTTTTTTAGACCGATTCCTAGTATAAATCCTTATGTAGCTATCCCTATGATATGTTTTTGTGATATTCCATTAACTCGTGCAACGCAACATGCTAAGATATATGGAAACTTTATTATAGGTTTAGATAAAGATATGGCTATGAGCCTATATAGACCATTGTTAAATCCTGTATTATATAAAAATTCTAATTTTATAGAAATGGGACTTAATGATTTGTCTGTAGTTAAAGTTCAATCATCAAAAATAACGGGCTGTAACAATCTCAATCAATCTATTTGTCAGATAATAGGAAGCACAAAACCTTATAGCGGGGAACTTAAAATCCAGACGCCTGATGGTAAAATTGAAACTTTGAAAAATTATTGTTTTTATGATGAAAGAGAATGGAGAATATTTATGCCTGATGATTATGATAAAGATATTAAGTGGTATTGGAATATCAATCCAGATGAATTTGATAAAAATAAGCATGAGTATAATCGCATTCTCCAAAAAACGCGATATGCTTATGTTGGCTTTGTAAAAGAGCTAAAAGAAAAAGTTGATGAAGAAAATTTCCCCAATCTCATAACTCATATAATTGTTGATACAGATGATAAGATACCTGATATGGTTGATTTTATACTAAATCCCGATCAATGCTTATTTAATTATAATAATATATCGAATAAGATACGCAAAATATTAGTTAGCAAAGTAACATCTTTTGAAAGGATCGAAAAAGACTTTTAATATGGAAAGAATGAAAATGCAGAGCCTTGATGTCATAGGCTCAAACATAAAGAAGATACAGCAGTTGTTCCCGAACTGTGTGACGGAACGGATGGGCAAGAATGGTAAGCCAGAGTTGGCTATCGATTTTGAAAAGTTGCAGGCCGAATTGTCAAACGAGATTATCGGCGAGGGCGAAGAACGCTATCAGTTTACCTGGCCCGATAAACGAGCCGCCAATCGGCTGGCTAATACGCCCACGACTATGACTTTACGTCCTTGCCGTGGGGAAAGTGTGGACTTTGACCATACGCAAAACCTCTATATTGAGGGCGATAACCTCGATGTACTGAAAGTGTTGCGCGAAACCTATTTGGGTAAGGTGAAGATGATCTATATCGACCCACCCTACAACACCGGCAATGATTTTGTCTATAACGATGATTTTACACAAAGTCGTGACGAATTTGAAGAGACTAACGGACTATTCGATGAAGAGGGTAACCAAATACTTGACCCGATGCAGCGCAATACCGAAAGTAACGGTCGTTTCCATACCGATTGGCTTAATATGATATATCCTCGTTTGAAAGTGGCAAGAGATTTGCTAGCAGAGGATGGGGTTATCTTCATTAGTATAGACGATAATGAATTGGGAAATCTTCGTAAATGTGGTGACGAAATTTTCGGCAAAAGCCAATTTCTAGCATGTTTTGTATGGAAGAGAAGAGCGTCTTCAGCAATGGATAGGAGTAAATGCTCTGTCGACCATGAATACATATTGGCTTATAAAATGCCGGGATTTAAAAATCTTCGTGGTATAGATAAAAATTACAAAGGATACGCTAATCCTGATAATGATCCTCGTGGACCGTGGACAACAGGAGATTTAACTGTAGGAATGACTGGTGATATGCGTCCTAATCAGTATTATGATTTAATTGATCCAAAGACTGGGATTGTTTATAAGCCTAACTATAATAGAGTTTGGTCTTATATTCCTGAGTCAATGGATATGCTGATAAAAGATAATCGTATCGTTTTTCCAAATGATCCTAATAAACGTCCTATGAAAAAACGATTTGCATCAGAACTTGATTCGGATACTAATCCACAATCGACATGGTTAGAAGATATTGGTCTTAATACAGAAGCAACAAGGCAAATAAACCCAAATCGGTCATTGGAAACTAATTTTTTGTGGCGTGGGTTGTAACTATTAGATATACAGCAATTTATGATTGCTGTTTTCTAATGGCGGTCATTAGAAAATTGCTTTTCCAAAGTATTGAATATTAATGAATGACAAACGAGACCACGAAAATACACATATTCTAATGACCGATTTGGGATAAAATGATGGTCACGATAGACGACACGGCCTGTCACCATCCTATCTTCAGACCATGTCGCGTGTTTATATGATAAAAGCCCTGCAGACATTCTAGGATAAATGTCGGAGGGGCAGATGGGGGAGGAGGACAACGTGTGATGGTTGGTGTTCAGAACCATTCCTTAAAGTCAGAGGCCCTGGCCTTGCTCACTATGATCTTTTCGTCAATCAGATTCTTGTTTTTCAGGTTCAGAACGAGACGTCCGTTAAACCAGATGCTGACATCCCTTATCGCTTTCTTCGACACGAGGAACTGCCTGTTGACCCTGAAGAAGAGCTTGGGGTTGAGCATCTCTGTCAGCTCGTCGAGCGTCTGCGAAAATACATACTGGTTGTTTTCGTTGTCGATGGCTTTGACGACCCCTTCGGATATGTAGATCAGCATGATGGAGTCCACCTCAAGCGGAATGAACTTGTCGCTCTTTACGGGTATCAGGAAATGGGTTTTGTAATTGTTTTCCTTCTTTATCTCTCTTATGATCTTTCTTATCAGCGATTCGTCCTCATCCTTAGCCTTGTTCCCGTTGAACAGCAGCTTGTATTTGGCGAAGGCATTTCTAAGCTCATCCTTGTTGATGGGCTTCAGCAGGTAGTCGATGCTGTTCACCTTAAATGCCTGCAAGGCATATTCATCGTACGCCGTGGTGAATATGATGGGGCAGGTGATCTCGGTATAATCAAAGATCTCGAAGGCCGATCCGTCAGCCAGGTGTATGTCCATGATGACAAGGTCGGGCATGGCGTTGTTCTTGAACCACTCTATGGTGTTGCATACGGTGTCCGACTCGCCTATGATCTCAGCCTGCGGATTGATGTCGGAGATTAAGGCTTTCAGGTTATTGAGTGCGGCTTTCTCGTCTTCTACGATGAATATTTTCATTTCCGTGGTGTTTTATATGAGAGGTATTCTTACGATGAAAAGATGGTCTTCCTTTTCCTGTATCTCAATGTCCTTGTTGAAGAGCAGTTGGTATCTCTTTCTCAGGTTGTTAAGTCCGATGCCGGTGCTGGTGGTGGCTCCTCTGCGCGGCTGCAGGTTGTTGACGACTTCCAGCGTCTCGCCGCCGATGGTCCTGATCGTTATGTGCAGCGGATTTCTGTTGCTTATCTCGTTGTGCTTCACCGCGTTTTCAACCAGCAGCTGTATGGCCATTCTGGGTATCTTCTTCATCAGGAGCGAGTTGTCAATGTCAAAGATGAAAGAGATGTTGTCTTCAAATCTCATCTTCAGCAGGTATATGTAGGAGTTGATGAAGCTGAGCTCCTCTTGAAGACTGATGGTGCTTCTCTCTATGTCTGAGTCCTGCTTCAGCGTATATCTCATCACCTTGGACAGCTGACTGATGTAGTCCTGCGCCTTGTCGGGATTTTCCCTTACCAGGGCGTACAGCGTGTTCAGCGAGTTGAACAGCATGTGCGGGTTCAGCTGGTTCTTAAGGGTCTCATACTGGTTTTTCAGGTTTTCCGTCTTTAGCTGTTGGTTCTCGACGATGATCTTCTGGCTTTTGAGATTCTGGTTGATGAGATATCCCGTGGTCACCACGATGCTCGAAATGACAAAGTCCCTTATCGGGTGAGTGTACACATGCATCGTTGACTCAAGTGCGGGCAGGCCGTAATACTTGTTTATGAATATGAAGCATTGGCCGAGGATGTCGTTGCATATCCATGCGACGATGAACGAAGCCAGGATCTTCAACTTGCTTAGGTTGGTAGCCGCGCTGTTGGGCCTGAAGATCCTTTCGTTGATGATAAACAGAATGAGTATCGAGATGTACGTGAACAGGATCTCGTCTGCCACGTACGGCCATTTCACATTGTTTGGGACAATAAGTTCAGGAAGGTTAGTGGTGAATGCCACCAGCAAGCTGATGGCATTCTTGAAGAGTATGTATCTGTTCTTGGTCATTTCTTGTTCATTGTATGCTCTGCAAAGTTACCATTTTTTTTAATTATGGCGTTGACATACATGCCCTGTCTGAACAATTTGTCTGATTGGCTCGCCTTCGCATACACGTTGATGGAGCCTTTCTTCTGGTCCACCATCTGATCGATGGCACAAATCACAGCCGAGAAGGTCCTGTCCGGCATGCCGTTGACGCTAAACGTTATTTGGGCGCCTTTTCGGATGTATGGCAGGTCCTTTTCGTATGCCGTCAGCAGGATCATCGTCTCTCTCTTGTCGATGATGTTGCATATTGTCTCTCCGGCATTTAAGTATTGCCCCTTGTTGATGCTCATGTTCGTAACGTATCCGCTTGCCGGGGCAGTAATGCTCAGATACGGGCTGATGCCGTTCTTCCTGAGGCGGGCCGTACTGACATTGAGCAGCCGGAGCTGTGCCCTCGCGCCTTCGAGAGTGCTTCGCTGCGACAGATATTCGGCCTTACATTGTTGCAGCTTTTTCTGTGACGCTGCCTCGTGTGAGGCAAGCGTCTTCTGCCGCAGGTATTCCTTCTCGAGATATTCGACCTGTGCAGACGCCGTAAGATAGTCTTGCTGTATGCTGATGAACTCGGGATTCTTGAGCGTTACGATCGTCTGTCCCTTTCTGACATAGTCTCCCGTGAAGACGTGTATGCTTTGAATCGAGCCGCCCATGGTGGGGGTGATGGTTACGTTGTCCTGGGGCGACGTGGTTATCATTCCGTTCAGGGATATCTGGTTCTTATTGCTGAATATGTCTTCCGTCTGTTCGGCCGTCTCGGTAGTGTCTTCCTTTTCCTTTGCCGGTGCCGACTCGGCAGGCGTGTTCTCCTTGTTGGTGCATGACGTGGCTCCTGTGCCTGCCATGATCAATGCCGATGAAAGGGCGATAAAAAATACGATCTGTTTCATGTCCTTGTTATATTTTGTATTTGTCATTTGTCTTGTGATGGTTTATTCCGTATAGAGCTCAAACTCCAGTACAGACACGTTATAGTTGTAGATGGCCTCGAGATACTGCTTCTTGATGCTCATCGCAGAGTTGAGACCTTGCACGAACTCGGTGATGTCAATGTCGTTCGCATTGAATTTCAGCAGCGAGCTGTTTTGCAGCGACTCGGCCTCCTTCAGCGCCGCCTTATGATAGAAGGCGAGGGTCTCGTTCTGTTGTCTTATTTTCGTCTTCAGCTCCTCGATCTTGTTGCTTATCTGTTTCTTGTTGTCAAGCTCCTCCCACTGTGCCTTTTGCAGGTTCATCTTGGCCTGCTTGTTCCTGCTGCGCTGCGGGAAGAACAGGATGGGGAACGAGACGCCCACGGTCCATGAGTTAAGGTTGTTCAGCGGCATGATCTTCTGGCGGCTGTATCCGATGGAGAACTCGGGGAAGAACTTGCTCTTCTCTATCTTCAGCATGTCTTTCTTCTCGTTTACCTGACCGGCGAAGTAGCTTATGTGGGCAGTGGACGGGACGGCTGTCTCTATGTCAAGGTCGCTTATGTTCCGTAGCAGGCCGGGCTCGTGTCCTGCCGCATACTCGGGCACGATCCTTGTGTCGGAATAGCACACCCACGAGAATCTTTTTTCGGACAGGGCCACCTCGTCGCGCCATTGCAGGGTGGACGTGTGTATGTTGGCCGCCATCGTTGAGATCATGTCCTTCTGAACCTTGTCAATGTCGCCCTGGGCATAGCGCAGCTCAGCGCTTGCCTTGAGCTTGTTGGCAATTTCCTCTTGCTTGTTGTACAGGTCGTAGACGGATCTGGCATATTGGTAGTATGCCCAAGCGCGTTTTACTTCGGCCGTGATCTCTTTCTGGGTCATCTCCATATAGCTTCGACCGGTGGCGAGCTGCGATTTTACCAGCGCATTTTTGTATACGGGCGTCAGGAAAGAGCCCAACGACTGTTCGATGCTCAGCTCGTTGTCTTTCTTATAGTCACTGTTGAGCTGTCCCCAAGAGTATTGAATGCTCGTGCTTCCACCGTCCCATATCTCACCTTTGCTGGCCTTTATGCGTTCGATGTCGACATTGGCCATCTTCAGTCTCGGGTGGTTTTGCATGGCGATGCTGATGGCCTCATTCAGGGATACCGTGTCCGCCGTTTGCGCATGGAGGTTGGTGCCTGCGAATGTCAGCAGGGCGATGAGTATTATCATCTTTATATGTCTTTTTCTCATGACAAAGCGAGTGATTGAGTTTACAAGTTTGTAGAAGACGGGAATGATCACCAGCGTCAGGACCGTGGACACGATAAGACCGCCGATAACCACCGTTGCCAACGGCCGCTGGACCTCAGCTCCCGCAGATGTCGCCACGGCCATGGGCACAAAGCCAAGCGAGGCCACCAGACCTGTCAGGAACACGGGACGCAACAGATGCGGGCAGCCGTTCTTGATGATCCTGCTGGTGCACAGGTCGTACTTCCCCCTGGTCCTCAAATCGTTGAAATGGTTGATCATGAGAATACCGTTGAGCACGGCAACGCCGAAGAGTGCGATGAAGCCCACGCCGGCAGAGATGCTGAAGGGAAGGCCGCGCAGCCACAGTGCCACTATTCCACCGATGAGGGAAAGCGGAACCGTTGAGAACACCACAAGCGCATATTTAATGCTGTGGAATGCGAAGAACAGCAGCAGCATGATTAAGCCCAATGCCAGCGGGATGACGATGGTGAGGGTGTCGATGGCGTTCTGCAGGTTCTGGAACTGACCTCCATATTCGAAATAGTATCCGGGCTTGAGCTTTATGTTCTTGTCGAGGGTCGTCTGTATGGCCGACACCACTTGCTTGATGTCCGCGTTTCTGACGTTCACGCCAATTACGATACGGCGCTTGGTGGCATCGCGGTTGATCTGCAACGGACCCGTCTGAAGGGTGATGTCGGCAACCTCGCTAACAGGTATGTTGGCGCCGTCGGGCGTGCGGACAAACAGCCGGTCGATGTCAAAATCCTTAACGATGTCCTTGTCGAGACGCACGACAAGGTCGAATCTTCTCTCGTTCTCAAAGACCACGCCCGCGGTCTCGCCGGCATAAGCCGTTCTTATTACGGTGTTGAGGTCCTCAATGTTTATGCCGTAACGCGCGATCTTGTCCCTGTCGTATTTAACCAGCAACTGCGGCAGGCCCATTGCCTGCTCAACGATCACGTCAGAGGCACCGGGAATCTTCTCGATATATTGAGCGGCCTCCTTGGCCTTCGAATACAGCTCTTGCATGTCCTCGCCATACAGCTTGATGGCAATGTCGGCCTTGGCGCCGGTCATAAGCTCATTGAAGCGCAGCTGGATGGGCTGGCTGAAGTTGAACTCAACATCCTTTATGCCGGACAGGGCCGCCTTCATCTTCTCTACCATCTCATCGCGGCTCCGCGCGGAGGTCCACTCGCTGAAGGGCTTCATGACTATCATGATGTCGGCATCCTCAACGGCCATCGGGTCGGTCGGCACTTCCGCCGTACCGATCTTGGCCACCACGTGCTTAATCTCCGGGAATTTATCCTTTAGAATCTTCTCAGCCTTGAGAGAGGTCTCGATGCTCTGGCTTAACGAGCTTCCGGCAGGCAAGGTCATCTGCATGGCAAAGTCGCCCTCGTCGAGGGTAGGTATAAATTCGGCGCCAATCTTCGTGAACAGGAACAGTGAGGCTATGAGTGCGGCAAATGCCGTCGCCAAGGTTCCCCATACGTGATTCAGACAGAAGTTCAGCGTCTTGCTATAGGCCTTGTTGAGGCGGTTGAAGAACTTGTCGGCCAGGGTAGGCTTAATGGCCACTTCCTTCTTAAGGAACAGTGATGCCATCATCGGCACATAGGTGAGCGAAAGGATCAGCGCTCCGATAATGCAGAAGATCAGGGTCTTTGCCATGGGGGTGAAGTACTTGCCCTCTATGCCCGTAAGTGTCAGTATGGGGAAGAACACGATCAGGATGATGAGCACGGCAAATGTCGCGCTCCTTACGACCTTGGTAGCGCCTACTTCCACCTCATGGTTCATCTCATCGGTCGTGAACTTACGGCCCATCATTTTCTTGCTGTATATATGGGCAAGAATACCTTCGAGGATGACGATGGAACCGTCGACGACGATACCGAAGTCGATCGCTCCAAGACTCATGAGGTTGGCCGACACGCCGAAGATCCTCATCATGATGAAGCCAAACAGCATAGCCAACGGTATTACGGAGGCCACAATGAGGCCGGCCCTGACATTTCCGAGGAAGATGATCAGGACAAGGAACACGATGATGGCTCCTTCAATAAGATTCTTGATGACCGTTGATATGTTGCGGTTTACAAGTTCGGAACGGTTAAGATACGGTTCGATCTTTATTCCCTCGGGGAGCATCTTCTGAACTTTGTCTATGCGCTTTTGCAGCTCTTTGGTCACAACGTTGGCATTGGCGCCTTTCAGCATCATCGCGATGCCTCCTACGCACTCGCCCTCGCCGTCCTTGGTCATTGCGCCAAATCGCTTCGGAGCACCAAACCTCACCTTTCCTATGTCAGAAATACGTACGGGAACACCGTCTCTGTTTGTTATGACGATCTTTTCTATATCCTTCAGGTCGCTTATCATTCCTTCAGAACGGATATAGTATGCATGGTTTACACTTTCAATGTAGCTTCCTCCTGTGTTCTGGTTGTTCTTGCTGAGTGCCTCAAACACCTCGCCAATCGTGATGTTCAGCGAGTACAGGGCCTCCGGATCTACCGCTACCTCGTACTGTTTCAGGTAGCCGCCGAAACTGTTGATCTCGACGATGCCGGGGATGCCTGAGAGCTGACGCTTGACGATCCAGTCCTGTATGGTCCGGAGACTCATGGCGTCGTATTTGTTCTCGTAGCCGGGTTCAACCTTCAGGACATACTGATAGATCTCTCCCAAGCCGGTTGTGACAGGCATCATCTCGGGAGTGCCCAGCTCAGGAGGTATCTCTCCGGCAACCAACTGTATCTGCTCGTTGATGAGTTGCCGGGCATTCAGTGTCGGCACCTTGTCGTCGAATACTACCGTTACAAGTGAGAGACCGAATCTTGAGACTGAACGTATCTCCTTTACGTTCATGATGTTGCTCATTGCCGTCTCTATCGGGAACGTAATGAGCTGTTCCACTTCCTGAGGAGCAAGAGTGGGGGATACGGTCACTATTTGTACCTGATTGTTCGTTATGTCAGGAACGGCATCAATGGGCAGGGTGAGCATCGAATAAATGCCACCTGCAAGCAGGAAAATCGTGGTGATCACCACAAACAGCTTCTTCCTGATTGAAAAATGTACGATGTTTCTAAACATATTTTTGATTATATTATGTGATATTTCCTGTTTACAAAGATAAAAATCAAAATTGTATATATTACAGATTTTATGTTGAGCCGTATAAAAGAGCGGTTGAACGGTTGATTTTAAAGCATGAAATGTTTGAGGTGAACATCGTCTTTATTATTTATACTGGTTTAACTCCCATTTACTTCGATGCTTGATCCCGAAAGAATTAACTATTATTTTTATAATTATGCAGATGTTTGATATTCGAGAAGGATTGACCGGTTCTTGCCATGGTACAGTGTCACGAGCTTTTTCCCTCTTTTCACCAACTCCAATGATATCTCCAAAAGTATGCTGTAAAGCGGTGTTTGTGATGATAAGTAATTGCTCTTACGAGCACCAATAAATAAAAAGGGAATGATGCCATACCCTTCGCCATCCCTTGCAAATATCTGTGTGGTGTAGGTCGTAGGGACGTATGGGTTTCTTTTAGGTGTCTGGAAAGGTGATATAGGTTCAGGGGGCATGGAAGCCGGGTGTAAAGACAAAGTCACCTGGCTTCTTGAAAACAGCATCCTTTCAGGGGGTAAAAGGATGCTGAGAGAATATGCGAGCTGTCGCCTTCGGCTTCGTAAATGAGAGGAATCTCCAATGCCCGACAGGGGTTGAGTCCGTCTTCAATGATTTCTAAAAGGAACAAAAGAACGTCACCAGAAACGGAACGCTGAAATCGGTCACAAAGCCGTGGAAGATGGAAACGACCACAAATGGCTGTCCGGCATAACGGGTGATGACCGGCAGAGTGGTGTCCATCGTAGTGGCACCCCCGGCAGAGATGGGTGCGAGATTGCCAAACCAACGTACCAGTAGTGGAGCGCAGAGTAAAGTAAGGACCTCACGCATAATGTTGGAGAGCAGGGCGACGGTACCCAGCTCAGGGCCCTTATATTCGGTTATGAAGATGCTCGACAACGAATAATATCCCAACCCGGAACCGACAGCCATACAATCGGTCACACTGCGGTGGGGGAGTATCAAACTTACCAACGCGGCAGCCGAGAGGGTACCCAGTATTGTCGTGATGGGCAGGAAGACCAGACGTGGATTGAGCATGCGGAAATTGATCAAGGTCTGCGGATCATTGCCAATACTCAATCCCACACAGAACATTAATCCGCAGAGCACATAGAAACTGACATCGCTCTCTGCGATGTTGAGAGGGATGAGATGGAATATTCCACACAAGATACCTAGCAGGAAAAATAGAATGATGATCAGACTGTCTTTCATGCACGTCCTCCCTTTCTTTTATAGACCCAATACCATAATCCCCATGCGCAGAGACAACTCCCCAGTATACAAGCGAGGGTGACGGCCAGCGCTTCCGCTCCCAGGGTGGTAAGTCCTTCCATGATCCGGCGGTTGCCCCCTACTTCCACACCTAACAGGAAAAGAAGCAGCCAGATCAAGACGGTGATGACCTTGCGTATCCACGACAATTGTTGGCGGCGGAACAGGTAACCGAGAATCATTCCCCCGAACATTAATCCGATAACTGTGAACATATTCTTTTTAAGTTGGCTTTTCGGGAGGCAAAAGTAAGGAAAAAAATTGGAAGAGCAATAGTATTCTTCCGAACAGGAGTCGTTATCTCGCTTTTGGATAGTACGGCTTCTACTTGTTAGTCTACTTTTGTAGGATGATTCCCAATAAGGTGTCTGTTATTTCAGTTCATAAAGAGGGAAATCGTCTAGCTAAATCAGGGAATGTCAAGATAAAAAAATCTCACAAGGGGAAAATTTTTGATTGTATGGCCCAAAATATTATTTATTTTTGTAATTTTGTTAATTAATTATTAGAATTCTCAGAATTTTCAGCCTAATACTAAGAAGGAAATGATCAGACTTATATGTGTACTTCTGCTGATATTTTTCGGCAATGCGTTCCAGTTTTGTCATGGAGCGTTGCCACCTGTTTCTAAAGTCCTTCATCTTGGATACGCGGCGGGGCTGAGCAGTCAGCGCGTGTATTCAATAGTAGAAGACAAGAATCATGCGATATGGATAAGTACGAAATCGGGGGTTGACCGGTATAACGGCCAGACACTGAAAAATTATGTCTTATCCGACGGCCTGCAGTATGGCGACATGGCAGCCCGGATCATCCAGTTATCCTATACGCCTGATGGCATATTATGGGCCTATGATAATAAGGGCAGGATCTACCGATATTCGGAGGTCTATGATGAATTTGAATTAATATTGCAACTGTCCCAGCATGTTTCAGGGAGCATAACCCTGAATAAATGTTGTATGACGAGAGATGGGAAAATATTCTTTGGACTGACCTCAGGACTTTATGTGCTTGGTAATAACAAAAAAATAAGGAAGTATGTTTCCGGGTTGGATGTAAATGATATTGTCTCATTGAACAACAAGCTCTATTTGGGAACGACCTCAGGGCTGAAAATCGTTAACTTGTCAAGGAGGAAGACGGTTAGCCTGATGAATGGAATAAATATTCAGACCTTGTATTATGATGGATCCAGACATAATCTGTTCATAGGAACATTTAACCGAGGATTGTGGATCTACCATATGGATCATGGTGAGATGGAGTATGTGAATGCCATGACCGATTTTTATAATAATCCCATCCGGTCAATTGTCAAATACGACTCCAATACCTTGCTCGTTGGCATTGATGGAAGCGGAATCTTTACATATGACTATGTTCATAAGCGTATGGAGCGGTTCATCGATTCTGAAGATGATGCCAATGACATCAATCTAATAAGTAATGGAGTCTATGCCATATTCAAGGACAGTTCTAACGGGCTGTGGGTAGGAAGCTATACGGGTGGCGTGTCGCGAATCATATTCTCGAGATATCCCATCAACTTCATCATTCACAAGAAGAACGACATTCAATCGTTGATTAACAATAACGTGAAAGCCATAGCTGAAGACGGGGATGGAAATCTATGGTTTGCGACCGAAAGGGGCATAAGCATTTATAGAAAAGGAAGTAACGTATGGTCGCATATATTGCAGGATAAAGTATGCGTGGCATTATGTCGTGGCAATGGCGGTGAGATGTTGGTCGGTACCTACGGAAAGGGAATCTTTGTATTGGGCAAAGGAGGAAACATTGTAAGGCATCTGACGAAACATACGGATAAGCTCACGTCCAACTATATATTCTCAATAGAGAAAGATGCTGACGGTGACTATTGGGTAGGCAGCATCGACGGTAATCTGATGTACTTGGATGGTAAGTGGAACTTGAAGAAAACGTATGACATAAAGCAGGTGTTTTCTCTTGAAAGAGTAGGAAAGTACGTCATCGCCGCGGCAACGGCTGATGGCTTTTATCTCATCAACAAACGGACCGGAAAGGTGGGACAGTTTGCCAAGGCAAGAGAAATGACGGAGGACGTCAGCACTTATATGATCCCCATGCTGTTCAATTCGAACCGCACGGTGTGGCTTGGTACGGAAGGTGGCGGCCTTCTCCTATACGACTATGCCAAGCGTAGGATAATCAGGCATCTCACTATGAGGGATGGCTTGCCTTCAAATGACATTTATGGTATATTGACCGATCCTGAAGGCCGCTTGTGGATCAGTACAGGGGCGGGAATCGCCATCATGCACAAGGGGAAGATCTGGAATCTGAACTATATTAATAATATCAATCAAGAGTATAATAAGGCTGCTTGCTTCAGGACTCATTCAGGCATCCTCCTGTTTGGAGGTATTGACGGCGTAGTAGAGGTCAATCCGTCGGAGATGACAAGGGTGAATTATAATGCCCCATTGCGACTGACCAGATTCGATGTTGATATTCCAGATAATAGAGATTCTTCGTTCGTACGTAGGATATTCGATATGCTAATGAACAGGAAGGTCACACTTAAATATAACCAAAACAGTTTTAGCATTGATTTCGAGTCAATCAATTTGCGTTATCAGAACGATATCATATATAAGTTTATCCTTGAGGGGTATGACAACGCCTGGAGTGAGGCGAGTTCGATAGAGACGGCTCGATATAAGAATGTCGCTTCAGGAGACTACATATTTAAGGTATGTAGCATTAGCAAAAGTACCGGAAAAATTATCGATGAGAAGTCCATGGAGATAAGGGTACTTCCTCCATGGTGGAACACGTGGTGGGCCTGGCTAGGCTATCTTGTCATATTTGGTCTGGTATGTTATTTCGCCATACGATATAAGTTGTATCAGTTGCAGAAAAAGCACGATGATGATAAAATAAACTTTTTCATTAATACGTCGCATGATATCCAGACGCCAATAACATTAGTAATGGGACCCCTGGAAGACATGCGTAAGGAAGGCGACTTGTCTGCCAATGCCAAATATCTTCTTGGTCTTGCCGACACCAATATCAAGAAATTATATTCACTGACATCTCAATTGCTTGAGTTTGAAAAGATAGGTACGAATCTGCATAAGGAGAAGATGGTCTCCATCAATCTGTGTGAGATGCTTACCGAAGAAGTGGCCTGTTTCCAGGCCGCATGTGACAAGAAGGGCTTGAAGTTGTTGATGTCATTGCCCGAAGAGGAGGTATGCGTAAAGGCTACACAGCGTATGCTTGAGATCATTTTTGACAATCTGATTTCCAACGCATGCAAATATACAGAAAAAGGCGGAGCCGTAAAGGTCGCCTTGACGGCTGATGCAAAGAAGGTGACCGTAAGGATCGCAGATACGGGGATCGGCATTCCACAAGACGAGCATAAATACATATTTTCTGATATCCATAGGGCGCGGAACGCTTATGAGTCGCAGGTGCATGGCATGGGATTCGGCCTTCTGCAAGTGCAGCGTATCGTAAGGTTCCTTCACGGCAGAATAACCTTTTCCTCAAAGGAAGGTGTCGGAACGACCTTTACGGTTACGCTGAACAGGGTATTTGCCAAGGCTGTCCCGAGTTCACGCCAGTCATCCATCAAGAATATCCTGAACGAGGTGCTTCCGGTGGAATCTTCTACGGAAACGGAATACGGAAGTCAGGGAGAGACGATATTGGTCGTTGAGGACAATGATGATCTGCGACACTATCTATGTAAGACGCTCTCCCCCAACTACAAGGTCATAGGGATGCCTAATGCCGATGAGGCCTTGTCCTATATGAGAACGGAATATCCCGACTTGATCATCTCCGATGTCATGATGCCGGGAATGCAGGGCGATGATTTTTGCAGGATCGTGAAGGAGAAGCCGGAGACAGCCGGCATTCCGATCATACTTCTTACGGCAAAGACCGATCACGAGGCTGTGGTAACAGGTCTGCGGAAAGGTGCGGATGACTATCTTACCAAGCCGTTCAGTACGGAGATACTGAGGATTAAGATCAAGGGAATGATCGAAAACAGGAAACGCATGCGCGAATATCTGCTGAGACATGCTGTCAACAAGGTAGAGAAAAAACAAGACACGGATGTCTCTGAGCAGGCAGCCGACGAGCCAGACGGCGTGACCTTGTCAGAAAATGACAGGATGTTCGTAGAAAAGGCGACTGAGATCGTTTCGCAAAATATGAGCAATACCGACTTTAGCATTGACATGCTATGCAGGGAAATGGGTATGAGTCGTACCTTGTTCTATAACCGCTTAAAATCCCTGACAGGCCGAGCACCACAGGAATTCATACGCATTATCCGTCTTGAGCATGCAGCTGAATTGCTGAAGCACGGAATGTCTGTAATAGAAGCCTCGGAAGCAACGGGATTCGTTAATGTAAAATATTTCAGTACCGTGTTTAAAAAGCACTTCGGCACACAGCCGAGCAAATTCTCAGAATAGAATCGGCTGTCGGAAAGCTGGATTCTGAATAGAGACTGGCGAGTGTGAGGATGTCTGCGGCGTGACTGGGTTTTGGTGAGCTCAAGACTTTGAATACTGTGTATCAATGGCACTTTTTGCATTGATACACAGTTTTTAATTTTTCTATTCCTCTATATCCAGTTGTTGAAGATGGGTTGTGTCCTTATCGTGTTTTCAACATCTTAGATCTTATTTCTAACCGGTCGACCGGCAATATCAGAAATATCTTCATATAGGGTGAAACGGTGGCAATGTAGGGATATTTGTGTGGTACGATCATAAAGTCTGTGCCATGGAAACCATCCAATGATCATTGAATCTGAGGTGATAAGGGTTTGAAGATTACAAATAGCGGAAATCAAACCGTTTGTAATGTATTGATAATAAGCGCGTTGAAAAATATGTTTGGAATCAAACCGTAAATATTAGTTGTCAAACCATAGGGAACGATAATAGTTATTACCTTTGGCGCGAATTTCAATCGAAGATCCTAAAAACGGAATAATAACTTTTAAACTAAAAATATGAGCAAGAAAGTATGTCTTATCATTACATTCTTATGTGGTGTGTTTATGGCTTGTTCTTCCGACACAGAAGATTCGAAGAGTCTGCCGGAGTTAGATGAAACCGTGCTGTTTTTTGATGATTTTAAGACTTTTGATGCATCTGTATGGACGAAGGAGACGCATGAGTCGGGATGGACGAATAATGAGTTGCAGGCTTATGCCCCCGAGCAGGTCAGTGTGGGTAAGGATGGGGATAAAACCGTCCTGATGCTGACAGCAGAATGGAAAAACGGGAAGATCGTTTCCGGTAGAATAAATTCCAAGGGTAAGAAAAGCTTTAAGTATGGTACGTTGAGTGCAAGCATCAAATTGCCCAAAACAGCCAATGGCCTTTGGCCGGCGTTTTGGATGATGGGCGACAATGATAAAGAGTGGCCCGCCTGCGGTGAGATCGACATCATGGAGATGGGCGATGAGGAAGGTATCAGAACCGGCACATCTGCCAAGAGGGTAAATACCGCAATTCATTTCGGTGTTACTCCAGAAGCGCATGAGCAGTTGTATCATGTGGCGGAAGTAAGTGATGACTTGCAGGACGGTCAATACCATACGTACACGTTGACGTGGGATGAATCGCATGCCTCCGTGTCGATAGACAATAAGCCGTTCTATTCTTTTGACATTAAGGATAATCCTTATTTCCATGATAATTTCTTTATTCTGTTCAATCTCGCAGTGGGTGGATCGTTCACGGGTATTACAGATATCAATAAGGTTACGGCTCTCAAGAAAGGAACTAAGGCTGTCATGTATGTAGATTGGGTTAAGTTGGCAATTCATAATTAATTAAATACTCACGTATGGATATAACTTTTTTCTCGCGAATTGTGTTATGCGGTACTTTGGTTAGCGGCATTCCTGCCGTTAATCAGATATCTGCTGCAACGGATGTCACTCAAGCGAAAGTCGCAGAGCAGACGATCAAAGTGAAAGGTGTCGTTAAAGATGCCGCCGGTCCTGTCATAGGTGCTACTGTTGTGGAGAAAGGCACTCCAAACAATGGAACAGTGACAGATATCGATGGTAATTTTACGTTGACCGTGAAGAGTGGAGCTACACTCGTCATCAGCTACGTCGGTATGAAAAGTGTTGAGGTGAAGGCATCGTCGTCACCTGTCACGGTGGTATTGGAAGATGACTCAAAGGCTCTTAATGAGGTCGTTGTGACTGCCTTGGGTATAAAGAGAGACCGTAAAGCCTTGGGCTATGGTCTTGATGAGGTCAAGGGTGATGCCTTCGAGAAGGCCAAAGAGACGAACGTCATCAACTCGATGGCCGGACGTGTAGCCGGTCTTGTCGTAAGCCAAACGGCTGGTGGCGCCTCGGGATCGACACGAGTGATATTGCGAGGCAGCACGGAGATGACTGGCAATAACCAGCCACTCTATGTAGTCGACGGAGTGCCTTTGGACAATACGAATTTCGGTAGCGCAAGTACTGCGGGCGGATATGATCTCGGTGACGGAATATCGAGTATCAATCCTGATGACATCGAAAGCATGTCGGTGCTGAAAGGTCCTGCGGCTTCAGCCCTGTACGGAAGTCGTGCAAGTCATGGTGTAATTCTTATTACGACAAAGAAAGCTGATGGTAAGGGAAAGTTCTCGGTTGAATATAACGGTACATTGACGATAGACCAGCAGCTCTCCAAATGGGATGACATCCAGCAGGTCTATGGCATGGGTAGCAACGGCACATATAGTATCGATGCCATCTCAAACACCAACAAGAGCTGGGGTCCGAAGGCTGACGGAAGCAACATGCTTAAATATTTTGACGGGGTAGAGCGTCCGTATCTTATCATCCCGAATAACACCTCCGGATTTTTCCGCACGGGCTTGACGGCCAACAATACAGTGGCTGTCTCGGCAAACTATAAGAACTCTGGCATGCGCTTTACATTCTCCGACATGAGAAACAAGGATATCGTGCCTAATGCCGACATGAGTCGTGACATCTTTAACTTGAGGTCGAACTCAACCTTAGGAAAGGTGGACCTTGACTTCTCTGTCAACTATACTCATGAAGATGTAAATAACCGTCCGGCATTGGGTGACAGCAAGTCGAACATCGGAAAGAACCTGATGACACTTGCCACCACTTACGACCAGTCGTGGCTGCGCACTTATCAGGATGAGAATGGAGAGTATTCAAACTGGAACGGCATGGATCCTTATAACGTAAACCCGTATTGGGATGTTTACAAGAACTCGAACACCTCGGACAAGGACCTTATCCGTTTCCATGCCTCTGCGATATGGAACATCAATCCGCATTTGAAGATAAAGGGTACGGCCGGTACTGAATTTAACTGGTTTACGTTCCAGGACTTTAAGGCACCCACCACTCCTGGATATGAGGCCGGCTATCTGCAGAGAAGCAAGTTTGAGAACCGCATGTACAACTTTGAGCTTCTTGCTACTTACAACAACCGTTGGGGTGACTTCGACTTTACAGGTACATTTGGTGGAAATATCTATAAGGTAGATAACAAGACCATGATCACGACGGCCAAGGACATGCAGATACGCGACGTCATTGCCATCATGAGCTTTAATGAGACAAGTATTGAAGAGAATAGTTACCGCAAACAGATCAATTCTGTTTTTGGAGCTGTCAATTTCGGATGGAGAAGCCTTATTTATCTTGATGCGACACTTCGTGGTGATCAATCGTCAACACTTCCCCTCAACAACAATATTTATGTTTATCCGTCAGTATCCGGAAGTTTCGTGTTCTCAGAGTTGATTAACAAAAAGAATATTCTTCCCTATGGTAAGTTCCGTTTGTCATGGGCACAAGTGGGTAGTGACACCGACCCATATCAGTTAGGTCTGGTATATACCAAGTCAAAATTCACTTATCCGGGCTATACTATTGGATATATTAACAATGAGACCATACCTAACAAGAATCTGAAACCGACAAGAACCAATTCATTTGAGGCAGGTTTTGAGACAAAGTTCTTCAATAGTCGCATTGGTCTTGACTTCACATACTATAATCAGATCAGTAAGGACCAGATTATGGGAATTGCCAGCAGCTGGGCAACTGGTTATCCTTATCGTCTCATCAATGCCGGAGAGATACAGAACCAGGGTATTGAGATCACCCTCAACACACGACCGATACAAATTGGTGATTTCGCATGGGACCTGAATTTCAATTTCGCGAAGAACAGCAATAAGGTGAAAAAGCTGGTTGATGATATGGATATGTTCGAACTTGAGAAGGCCTCATGGCTTGACGTGCAGATCGCTGCAAAGGTAGGTGAGAACTTCGGTTCGATAGTCGGTCCTGACTTCGTCAGAAACGAGAATGGCGACATCCTCATTGACCCGCAGACCGGTCTGCCGGAATATGACAAGAGCAACCATGTGCTTGGCAATGCCTCATGGGACTGGACTGGTGGTATCAGTACGGCCTTACATTATAAGAACTTCTCTCTCTCAGCATTGTTTGATGTCAAGGTAGGAGCAGATCTCTATTCAATGTCGGCACGTGCAGCATATGAGTCGGGTAAGAGTAAGGCGACCATGGAGGGACGTGACGCGTGGTACGCTTCAGAAGAGCAAAGACAGGCTGCAGGCATACCTAAGGGATCGGACAATTGGAAGCCGACAGGTGGTTTCATAGCTCCCGGTGTGATCGACAATGGCGACGGCACGTACCGTCCTAATGACATTATCATTAATCCTGAGGACTACTGGATGAGTGTATGCCGCAATGCTCCGTCGATGTTCATCTACGACAACTCTTATATCAAGTGCCGTGAGATAGTCTTATCTTACCAATTCCCGAAAAAATGGCTGGGTAAGGTCTTACAGGATATGTCCGTGTCATTTGTAGCAAGAAACCCGTTCATCGTATGGAAGAACATTCCTAACATCGATCCGGACTCAAACTACAATAATACGACAGGTATGGGACTGGAGTATGGCTCGTTACCCTCAAGAAAGAGTTATGGTATTAATGTAAATATCAAATTTTAATCAATAAGTGGGAACAATGAAAACATTAATAAAGACCTTTATATTGGCAATCGTTTTGGGCGGGATGGCATGCTCATGCAGTGACGATTATATGGAAGACCTGAACACCGACCCGTCGAAGGCCAGCAGTATCGACCCGAATGCCCAGCTGACGACAGTAGAACTGCAGACCTATGGCGATCTCGGTATGGTTGAGATATATCGAAACTATATCTACGCCTTCACACAACAACTGATGGGTTGCTGGAACACTACCAATTATGGCGGCCGTCATACCGTCGACAACAACGAGATGAGCCGTAT
>OGQM01000689.1_pt1 | contig 27689 bp, 18 predicted proteins | sample 1553191 | NCBI WGS metagenome assembly OGQM01 (sample SAMEA2579954, study PRJEB22360) | human gut metagenome | biome: human gut; feature: human-associated habitat; material: faeces | place: Denmark | collected 2008/2010 | reverse complement strand
AAAAGGGCTTCGGGATGAATTATTATGCCATTTCCTTTTTTACCGGACAGCAATAGATAAGAATGAATGTTGCACTAAAAGTGCTATGACTTCAGGTCTTTCCCAATTTTAGCGGCTTGCCATGAAAACATAAAAGGCCAAGTATTCCCTATCATCTTAAAATCATTCATCTTTTTCATCACAATTCTTCATTAGAGGCTCGATTTAGACTAAAGTCCACCGTATAGACTGCTACATCAGGTCCTCATCCGATATAATCAAAGGGAGGCAGCCCCGTACAATAGATTATAGGTACAACTCCTCTGAATTTATCGGGCACACATCAGCAGACAACGACAAATGATCGAGGGCGTATTCCGGTCTATGGCATAAAATAAAATCACTGTATAGCCAATTCTAACAGAACTGAAACTATACAGTGATTTGCCTATGAAGAAGAGGGGCATCATACCCTCTTATTCTTGTCAGACCGATAACCGGCTAAAGAGATTACTCCTTGGTGTACACCAATCGGTTGTGTCCCTCACAGCTCAGGTAGAACTTGAACGTATAGGTGCCTTCCGGCAACGTCATATTACCACCATTGACAGAGGTGAGGTTGTCGAACGGACCACCCCAGCTGACTTCCCAGGCATGATTCATACGGAGCTTAAATTCTCCGTTCACCTTCACACCGGTAGCCTCCCACGCTCCGTCAGCCACATTGTAGGTGAGGTCTTGATCATCTGCCCAACCGTCAACATTGCCGATAACAGAGATTGTGTTCACCTTGGTGAGGGTGTAGGTAAGTGTGGCCAGATCGACATCGATCTGATAGAAACCGGCGGAAGTAGAGAGATTGCCGCCATTGTCTGCCAACACACCGTCTGTACCACTCGCTCCCCAACTGACAGCCCAGTCCTTGGCATTCTGTCTGAACTTGAACTCTCCGTCGAGATAATAGAAGCCCTGATATTTACCATCGCCGGAGCCTACCAGCGGATGGAGCTTATCATCCGCATCGCTCCAGCCCGTCTCATTACCAATCTCATAGATCGTCTGCGGGAAATTCAGCGGTGTGATGATATAAGTATAGTTCAGCATGTTGATCTGAACACGGATATACTTTGCACCGGTGGATGCGGGAACACAGAAAGAGCCGTCATCCTCCAGATTGCTGCGGAAGTCCATGCTCTCCTCTGTGCCAAGTCCATTCTTTCCGTTACCCTTTGTCGTACCGAGCAGACGCGATGTGTCGTCGTTGGCCTCCATGGCATCGAGAGCCTGGTCGTCGCCAATGGCGAACCATGTGTCACCATTAGTAGCAGCGGGGATCGTGATAGTGAAGACAGGATCATCGTACACGTTCTTCTCACTGTGGGAGAATGGTTGCGTCAGGGCATCGGCCTTGTTCCAGCCCTTTGTGCCGCCTACGATGTAATAGTGCTGCGAAATGTCGGGAGCGACCGGTGTCACCACCACCTTGACCTCACCGGCATCGATGAGAGCGGCGGTGCCGTTCTTGGTAGCGTCCATATAGACATGACCTGAGAAGGTACGGGCCTCGGGGGCCTTGCCATAGACCGTCTCGATGAGCGACTGGAGGTCGGCCTTTGAGGCGACACCTGTCACAGTAGTACTCAATTCGGAAACCGTAGCGTTCTCCACACCTTCGGGCATCAGCTTGATGCGGCCGTCGGTAAGCTCATAGCCCTCGGGAAGAGCGGCGGTAGAGACAGAGAACACTGCCACTGAGTCGGCCGTCACATCAGCCAGATTGATGGCATCGACAGCCGAGGCGGTGAAACCGGGGAGAGTGATGGCATTCTCCTCATCATTGTGCTGCGGATCAGCCCAGTCGTCGTAGTCGCTGTATTCCGAGCATGCTCCGAAGAGCATGCCCGCAATAGCGAGAAGTATGAAGGATGAAAGTTTTTTCATTGTCTTGTCATTTTTAGTTGGATTACTTTATCTCACCGGTGTCATTGCTGAAATTGAGATACACCTTCTGACCGGCTGCGCAACCCACACGGGTCTGATCGCCGCCATTGCCTCGATAGGTGAGCGTCTCACCGAAGGTGCCGCCCACAATGAACTCGGATTTCCACCAGTCCTGACCGGGGATCTTCACATACATACGCAGGCAGCTGTCATCGGTACCGGCCAATGCAGGCAACGTAGGTGACACGAACTGACCATCGGCTGTCGTCGGTGTCGTGAATTGGGCGGCTGCCTCCAGCTCGCTCCAGTCGGCAGCAGCAGTGGCAGGACCGATCAGCCATACCTTGGCAGGATAGAACGAAGTACTGTAAATGATATCACGGCCTTCTACAGAGCAGTTGACAACCATCAGATACCAGCCGGGCTCTGTCGTGGCAATGCTGCCATCGCTGCCGGCAACGATCTTGTCGTTGCAGTTGGCATAGGTGTCTGTCTCACCATTGAGTGCCGTCAGAGTGATGCCTTCGAAGCCCACCTCGTTGCCGTCGCTGGCACGGGAAGAGTTGAAGCGGATGCCCTCACCGTCGATATAGACGAGACGCCAGAACTCACTGGCATTGCCGTTGACAACAATCATCTGCAGTGCGCTATCCCATGACCAGTTGCTGAACGCACCCGTCACATAGAGATCGGTAGGTGCCGTCACAGGAGGCAGAGAATAAAGCAGATGGACACTGTTCAGCTTCACAATATTCGACTTGATGGTCGTTCCCTCAATGTCACCACCCATAGCCGTCTGCATGGTAGCCGTGGCCTGCACATAGACGGGGATGTCCATAGGGAACTGATCCTCCGTGGCACCGGCGGCCAGCTCTTGACTGGTGAGGCCGGCAGCCAGCTCAGACGCACTTACCGACATCACCGTAGTGGGATAAGAGGTCGTCACATCAGTGGCATTGCTCATATCGGCGTTGATCGAATAGCTCAATACATACTTGGTCGCTGCGGGGAAGCCATAGTCGGGCTGCGAGCAGGTAAACTCCAGTTGTGTGGAGTTGGCCAGATCGTACGTTCCGTTGGCTGCCAGAGCCGGTGTGTTGAGCTTAAACTCCGTCGGCGTCGTCACCGTGGGATTATATTCATTGTCTGTGTCGCACGCTGCGAATAGACCCGCGGCGCAAAGCAACAGCAATGTAGAACGGAATATTTTTTTCATCGTTGTTCGTATTTTATGAATTGTAAAGGTAGACAGAACGGCTGACAGCTGTCACCGACAGCCGTTGCTGCCGGCTGATCAATTAGTATACCCCGGATTCTGTACCATACCCTCGCTCACCGTGAGGTCGGTTGACGGGATGGCGTAGATGTTCAGGTAAGATTCGAAATTCGTACCGTCTGCCGCACCACCCTTCCAGGGCCAGTTATAATTGTTATTACCGCCGAAACGGTCGAAACGGATCAGCGTCTGTCGGCGCAGGCCCTCGAAATAGAACTCACGGCTCCACTCATCGCAGATGTCAGAAAGAGTGTAGCTGCCACTGACGCGCTGCTGTGCATGCGCACGGGCACGAAGGTCGTTGATAGCTTTCGTTCCCTCAGCCGTCGTGTTGCCGCCATTCAGACGCGCCGTAGCCTCAGCATAGGTCAGATAAGCCTCTGCCACGCGGAAGAAGAAGAAGTCGGCATCGGGGAAAGATGCATCATGGCTTGAGCCCTCGGTGTAGAAGTTGTTGAACTTAGCCACGGCGAAGCCTGCAGTAAACGTACCGACATCGGCAGAGGTGGGACAATCCACCGTACGACCATTACCATCGAAGAGCGCACGGTCGTCACCTGCCTCAGCAGGCATCTGATAGGCATATACATAAGGTGCATTGTTATTGGGGAAGAACTTGTCGATCAGGCTCTTACGTGCACGCTGTCCACCCCATTGGCCACCGGTGTTGTTACCAGTCGTCACACCGTCAGGGTTGATCAGTACGGCATCGTCATAGGCGCCAGCCGTGAGGAAATAAGTAGTACCATAGCTGGCTGTCGTCTTACCGTCCTGCAGAATGGGAAGGATGCACTCTACGCTCGATCCGTTCTCACCGTTGTTGCCCATAAAGAGCTGCTCATAAGCCGTCCATCCGTTCACGGGAGCACCCGTATAGAGCTTATAGCCGGAGTCCATCACCTTCTTGGCATACTCTGCGGCCTTGTCCCACTGCGGCGTGCCGGTGTACACCTCTGCGTTAAGATACATACGGGCAAGGAGCATCCAAGCAGCAGCCTTGTCGACACGGCCATAGTTGGCATCGCTCGAGGTCTTAGGGGTTGCCTCAGCCAAAGAGGGCTCAATCTCAAGCAGTTCTTTTTCTATGGTAGTGAAAGCCTCGGCACGGGTGGACTGAGGTACGACATCATTCGACACCTTTGTCAGCAGACGGACGTTGCCAAAGGCATCCATCAGGAGGTAGTCGTACAGCGCACGCAGATAGCGTACTTCTGCCGTCTTCTGTGCATCGACTTCAGAGAAATTCTCCAGATACTTATTGCACAGCGTCACGCCGAAATAGAGACGATAATAGTAGCCGCGCACCATAGGATGGGAAGCGTTCCAACGATTGTAGATAAACTCCGGAATACCGGTGTCACCCCATCCACAAATCGCTTCGTCGGTACCCAACTCATTGGTATTGAAATACTGGCGGACAAATCCTGTCGTACCACCATCAAGGCCATCGATATCGCAGTCACCATCAGGACCGCTCTGGCCGGCCAGGGCCATATTGGCATAGCACTTGTTGAACAGGGTATTCGGATCGATCTCAGTCTGCAGGTTAGGGTCGATTGGCGTCACATCCAGATCGCCCGTGCATGCTGTCAGACCAAAGCCCAGCGTCACCACTGCTGCCACAGCCGGAATGATATGTTTGATATAGCTTTTCATTGTTATCGTTATTATATAATAGGTGATTAGAAGTTAAGACTCAAACCGAGGATAAACGAACGGGGACGCGGATACATGTTGTTGTCAATACCGCTGTAGATCTCAGGATCGAGGCCGTCGTACTTCGTGATCGTAAAGACATTGGAGCATGTGAAATATACACGTCCGCTGATGCCTGCCCAGTTGCCGGTCTTGAAAAGATCGTAGAAGCTATAGCCCAACGTGATGTTGTCACACTTCAGGAACGAGGCATTGCGCACCCAGTAGTCGCTCTCGATAGCCGTCACGTTGTAAGTCTGCCAGTTGAGCGGCAATACGAGGGTAGGACGGTTGGAGAAATATGTCGAAGCAGAGAGAAGCTCGCTGGCCGATACACAGGCGGCACCTGCATAGTAGTCCATGAACACGTAGTTACCCAAGCTGGCACGGAGCGAGAATCCAAGATCCCAGTTTTTCCATTCCAGACGAGAACTCAGACCCATTGTCACAGGAGCATTGGGGCTCTTGTAGTAATAGCGGTCTGCCTCTGAAATGCTACCGTTGCCATCGCGGTCGACCACAGCACCCTCGATGGGTTTGCCGTCCTTGTCGTAGACCTGCTGGTAAACGAGGAATGAGTTGATGGGATGACCCACAGCTTGTGCCTGAATCGTATTACCCGTACCCGACGAGATACCACCGGCAGGGATGTAATAGTCGGAATCATCACCACCTGTCAGCTTCGTGATCTTGTTGTGATTGTACGTGAGGTTATAATCCAGAGTCCAGTTCCAGTCCTTTGTACGGATAACGTTCCAGCTGATCTGTGCCTCAAAACCGGTATTGCTCAGCGAACCGACATTAGAGGTCACCTGGTTGCGGAAGTTACTGCCTGCGGGAATATACACCGTATTGATAAGATCGGTGGTCTTGCGGTAGTACCAGTCGAAGCTACCGCTGAGTCGCTGGTCTAAAATGCCCCAGTCGAGACCTACGTTATAGGTCGTCGTGGTCTCCCACTTCAGGTCCTTGTTGATGGCATTAGGACGGGCCAGGATACCGTTATCAATATTGGGATAGTAGTTGTTCGTACCACTGTTCATCGTATAGATGTCGAAGTAGTTGTAGTCACCGATACCATCCTGCTGACCGGTCATACCATAGCCGAGACGGAGCTTCAGGTTGCTCAGCCACTTGATCTCCTTGAATTTATTCTCATCCGAAATTCTCCAGGCGAAGGCGAAAGAGGGGAAGAGAGCCCAGTGGTTCTGGAAACGGGAGGAGCCATCGTTACGCACCGTAGCCGTCACCATATAGCGGCCATCCATCAGCGACCAGTTCGCACGTCCGAAGAAAGACACCAGATAACTCTCCGTCTTATAACGGTAAGGACCGATCTTACCATTGTCATAATCCTCATAGCTCATACCGGTATCCGTATGTACCTGTCCGGCCTGCGAACTGGTGGAAGGATAATAGGAGAAATAACGGCTCTTCGTAGAACGCCAGAAGTGCTGCCACTCATAACCGCCCATGATATCGAAATGATTCTTGGCGGCATCGTTAAAGTCGTGATAGTACTGGATATAAGCATTGAACAGCAGGTTGCGCTTCAAGATTGACTCAAAACCTGTATTGCCATAATACATAGCCAACGGACATGCGCCGTCAACATCAGTTGTCTGCTTTCCGTAAGAAATATCGGCACCGACAGTGGCATGCAGACGCAGATCCTCAAATCCATGTACCTGATAGTCGATGTCGCCATTGAGCAACAGATCGCGGCTGATGGCGCGGTCATTCTTCAAATAAAGCTCGGCCAACGGGTTCTTAGGTGCCAGAGTGTTGTAGGTGTACGGCCACGAGCTGTCCTGCAGCGAGTTGCCGCTCATCGTCCACTCAAAGTAACCGCCGAAGTTTTTCAGCGTCTGGTCACCCAGCGTCTTACCATACTCAGACGTGAAGCTGTAAGGATCCTGTGTCGGGTCCTGACGGACAGCAGCGCCGATGGCATCGCCGTCAGCATAGCGGTTTTTGGCCCACATGCCTTTCACATTCACATTCATTTTCAGGTGATCCTGCAAGAAAGAGGGGCTCAGATTCAGTGATGCGGTGTAACGTTGGAAGTCAGAAGTCTGCACGATACCTTGCTGATTGGTATAGCCTACGCTGACACGGAACGGCAGCCAACTGCCCACTGATCCTGCCACGGTCACATTGTGGTCCTGGCTCCAGGCTGTACGGTAGATCAGATCCTGCCAGTCGGTATTAGCCGTACCGAGGTTGGCCAAAGCCTCTTCCTCACGCGTCGTGCCGGCATACAGTTTCTTCACGAAGTCACGGTATTCGTCACCGGTCATCACATCGATCGTATTCTGCTTCATCGATGTGGTCACCGAGCCATTGTAGGAAATGCTCAACTTCTGTCCCTTATGGCCTTTCTTTGTGGTAATGATGATCACACCGTTCGATCCGCGGCTACCATAGATGGCGGTGGCCGACGCATCTTTCAGCACATTGAAACTCTCAATATCCTGCGGGTTCACCATCGACAAGGGATTGGCCAATCCTTTAATACCATTGTTATCCATAGGAACACCGTCGATCACGATCAGAGGGTCATTGGAAGCATTAAGCGATGAGCCGCCACGGATACGGATAGTAGCTCCGCCACCCGGAGTACCGCCACCATCTGTGACGCTAACACCGGCAATCTTTCCTTCGATCAGGTCCTGCGCGTTAACCACAAGACCTTTATTCTTAGAATCAGGCTTGAGAGCTGTCACCGAACCGGTAAGGTCGGACTTCTTAACAGCACCATAACCAATAACCACCACCTCATTCAGACTTTCTGCGTCATCTTTCAAGATAATCGACATCTCTTCCGTAGCTTTCAAAGTCTGCGGCTGCATACCTAGATAGGTAATGGTTATCTCCGTTCCCGGAGCCACCGTTGCGGTGAAGTTACCATCAAGATCGGTAATGCCGACAGCCTTACCGTTCGCAGTGATGGTAGCGCCCATGACAGGCTCACCGGTAGCATCAAGCACATGGCCCTTCACCGTTCCACTTTGGGCGAAGGCACCTACCGTAAGGAGCATTCCGCCGGCAAGGGTCAAAGCTCTTTGCGGTAATTTGATTTTTACCTGCTTCATCATTCTGAGTTTTTAATTAGCCAATTGTTTATATGATTATTGTTTCTTCGTTTTCCGTTTCTTGGTCTGCGTCGTCGTATTTTATATCCTTGATTTAGTAATTAAGGTAACGCTTTATATCAATATTCGATGTTGCAAATGTAGTGCATATTTTAATAACGTGTATTTTTTTGTTTCGTAAATTATGGCCTTTTCAGATGCAAACGTTTGCACGGCGTAAAGTTTTTCTTTTGTCCCATTCATTTGATTATTCGTACTAAATACGTAATTTTGCATACAGAAATCAGGAACTGTTATAAACACTAATGGCAACTACTCCCATCACAATGAAAGATATCGCACAGGCACTCCATGTGTCCGTAGCCACTGTCTCGCGCGCACTGAAAGATAATCCTCATATCAGCGAGGAGCAGCGCGAGAAGATCAAGGCTTACGCACGCGAGCACCATTTCTTTCCTAACGTGATAGCGGAGAACCTGCGCAATACACGCGTGAAGCCACAGAAGATCATCGGTGTGATCATTCCCGAGCTGGCCCATTACTACTTCTCTACCGTGCTTGCCGGCATAGAGCAGGAAGCCTCCTCACGCGGATATGCCATCATGGTGGGCCAGAGTGGAGAGAGCTACGACCGTGAGGTGCGACTCTGTGAAAATTTTTACGAGCATAAGGTCTGCGGCGTCATCGTATCACAAGCGAAAGATACGCTGCAGTATGACCACTTCAAGAAACTCATCGACCATGACATGCCCCTGGTCTTCTACGACCGCATCTGTACAGGCATTAACTGCTCGCGCGTCGTTGTCGACGACTATATGGGTGCCTACAATGCCGTCAGCCACCTCATCGACACAGGCTGCCGCCGCATTGCCTGCTATTCCTCACCCATGACGATGGAGATATCGAAAAACCGATATAACGGCTACCGCGATGCCCTACTGAAACACCATCTGCAACCCGAAGAGCGCTTCTTCCGCATCTGTGACAACCGCGCTGATGCCGAGCTCATCACACCCGACCTGCTCTCACAGCAGGAGATACCCGATGCCTTCTTTGCCGTCAACGACGATACTGCCATCGGCATCCTCTACTCTGCCAAGCGCATGGGCTTCAACGTACCCGACGATATCTCCATCTGTGGATTCACCAACGGACAACGCGCCATCGCCTGCGACCCCATGCTCACCACCGTAGAGCAGCGCGGTAACATGGTGGGAGAAGAAGCCGCCAACATCCTTATTAATAAAGTGGAAGGTCTCTCACCCAAAGAGAAAGTGGAAAAACGTGTGGTACGCACACGACTCGTCATCCGCGGTACAACAAGATAATCTGTATCCCCCCAACCCGTCTCTCCTCCCGACATCCGCAACCGTACTATTTTCGGTATGTTCGTCCTCTAAGGGTACCTCCTCCGGCAAGACCGCCAGCACACCAGATGAAGCAACCTGAAAAAATATCTTAAACGAAACAAAATATGAAGACTAAACCAGACATGAAATTCCTCGGGCTATGGAACCTGAGCTTCGGATTCTTCGGAGTGCAGATAGCCTATGCCCTACAGAGTGCGAACATCTCGCGCATCTTCGCTACACTGGGCGCCGACCCGCACAGCCTGAGCTATTTTTGGATTCTTCCCCCACTGATGGGCATCATCGTCCAACCTATTGTCGGCTCCTGCTCTGACCGCACCGGGACACGCTTCGGACGCCGCATACCCTATCTCTTTATCGGTGCAGCCATCGCCGTGCTGGTGATGTGTCTGTTGCCTAATGCCGGCTCACTGGGCATGACGATCTCCACTGCCATGATCTTCGGCCTCATCACACTCATGTTTCTCGACACTTCACTGAACATGGCTATGCAACCGTTCAAGATGCTGGTGGGCGACATGGTGAACGAGAAGCAGAAAGGACTGGCCTATGCCATCCAGAGCTTTCTGTGTAATGCCGGCAGTGTCGTCGGCTTCCTCTTCCCCTTTCTCTTCGCCCTTCTCGGTATTGCCAACGTGGCTCCGAAGGGTGTCGTTCCCGACACGGTGGTCTTCAGTTTCTACTCCGGCGCTTTCATCCTCATCCTCTGCGTCATCTATACTGTCTTCAACGTACACGAATGGAACCCCAAGGAATACGCTGAGTATAACGGTGTCAGCGAACAGTCCCAGCAGCAAGAGGGTAAAGACTCGGGCAGCTGGCTCCATCTGCTGGCTCATGCTCCTGCAACCTTCTGGAAGGTAGGACTGGTCCAGTTCTTCTGTTGTTTCTCCTTCATTTATATGTGGACCTACACCAACGGCACCGTCTCCGGCAACTGCTGGGGCACCACCGATCCTGTCAGTGCCGCTTATCAGGAAGCTGGTAACTGGGTAGGCGTGCTCTATGCCGTACAGGCATTGGGCAGCGTGATCTGGGCCATGATACTGCCCCGCTTCCGCAACCGTAAGATAGCTTACGCCCTCAGCCTCATCCTCGGCGGCATCGGCTTCGCCTGGTGCTCTGTGGAAGGCAATCCCTATGTGCTCTTCGTGCCCTTCCTTCTCATCGGTTGCGCCTGGACCGCCATGCTGGCCATGCCTTTCACCTTCGTCACCAATGCCCTGCAGGGATACGGACACATGGGAGCTTATCTCGGACTGTTCAACGGCACCATCTGCATACCTCAGATCGTAGCCGCTTCCATCGGAGGCGTCCTCCTCGGTATGGTGGGCAGCGTGCAGAACTATATGATCCTTATAGCAGGCATTGCTCTCGTCATCGGTGCTGTCTGCATCGCTTTCATCCACGAGAAGCCGTCTGAGAAGGCAGCATAACTCTCCAGATACTTTCCATCCCGGTTGACCCGATCTAACTCCCAATCGTCATTAGACCGCAAACATCTATTGACTTGCGCAATATCTTCCATACTCTTACCGGGCATTCCATCTGTCATGTAGTCTCGACATGACCCTCTACGCTTTTGATAAAGGGAACAGACGGACTGCCCGGCAAGAGCACAGAATTTCTCAGGCTCCTGATGCGATTGTGACGAAAGGACAGGCCTGCCGGGATCTTATGTATATCTACAACCATTGATAACTCAAACAATCATACCATACGACTATGAAACATTTCCCTACACTCTCCTCCCTTGCATTGGGAGTCCTCACCCTATTCGCTCCTACTGAGATGCAAGCCCAGACTCCGTACAGCGGTTGGCCTGCCAACTATGGTGGCGTAATGCTTCAAGGATTCTATTGGGACTCCTTTGACGCCACGAAATGGACCCGCCTGGAAGAACAGGCCGACGAGCTCTCACAATATTTCGACCTGATCTGGATACCGCAGAGTGCCCAGGCCGGCAGTGCCACCTCCATGGGATATGACGACTACTACTGGTTTCCCGGCCACTACATCAGCTCCTTCGGTACGGAAGCGGAGCTACGCTCCATGATCAGCACCTTCAAGGACAAAGGACTGGGCACCATCGCCGATGTGGTGATTAACCACCGGCAGACCTCCGGATGGTTCACCTTCCCGACAGAGACCTACAACGGCAAGACATACATCATGACCTCTACTGACATCTGCTCGAACGATGACGGGGGTAAGACAGCAGCCCAGGCCGCAACAGAAGGCGTGAGCCTCGGAACACATCCCGACACAGGAGAAGGATGGGACGGCATGCGCGATCTTGACCACTACAGCACCAACGTACAAAGCATTGTAAAGGACTATCTCTCCATGCTGCTCCACGATATGGGCTACACTGGTTTCCGATACGACATGGTGAAAGGCTACAGCGGCACATTCACCGGCATCTACAACACATACGCCCAACCGACCTACTCCGTGGGCGAATATTGGGACGGCAACGTGACAGCCGTGGAGAACTGGCTGAACAGTACCCGTGTGGACGGCTCCATCACGAGCGCCGCCTTCGATTTCCCATTCCGCTACACTGTACGTGATGCCGCCAACAACAATGCCTGGGCATCGCTCTCCGACAATGCCCTCGCCACCAATCCCGACTACCGACAGTATGCCGTCACATTTGTGGAGAATCACGACACGGAATACCGCTCAGCCTCCTCTCCCAACGATCCCGTCAGGAGAGACACTCTGGCCGCCAATGCCTATATGCTGGCCATGCCGGGCACACCCTGTGTATTCCTGAAACACTGGAAAGACTATAAGAAGGAGATCAAGAACATGATCGAAGTGCGCAAGATGGTAGGAGTGACCAATACCAGCAACTGCAATCTCGGATATACTAAAGGCAACGGATTCATAGGCGTGACAGCCGACGGCACAGACGACAACCAGCTCTTGGCTGTACTCGGTGAGACAGCCGCCTACACCCCTACCAACCGCTGGACAGAGGTGACGAGCGGATATCATTATAAATACTACGTCAACAAGACCATCGAACAGCCGTGGGCTGACTGCCCGTCGGGCGAATACAACGGAGCCTTCACCGTGACCCTGAAAGCCCTCTCCTCCTCTACCGACCAGCTTGTCTATACCCTCGACGGCACAACACCGACAGCGACAGCCACCAAGGTGACAAGCGGAGCCACCATTGACATCACAACAGACTGCACACTGAAAGTGGCACTGCTCACAGGCACGACAGTAGGTCCTACCATCCTCACACGCCACTACACTTTCTCAGACTTCAAGCCCTACGACATCACGATCTACGTGAACACGGACGAGGTGGGCTGGACCAATCCGAACTTCTGGACATGGGGCGGTGACGGCAGTCACAGCGTGGCTGCAGCCTGGCCGGGAGCAACCATCACTGCCACAAAGACGGTCGGCGGCAAGACATGGTACTACCACTCCTTCACGATGAATGCCGACAATGACTATGTGAGTCTCGTCGTCTCCGCACAGGGAGGATCACCGCAGACCGTCGACTATACCGATATCAATAAGGATGTATATCTTGAGGTGGCACCTACGCAGATCGACGGGAAGTACACCTTCAACGACCTTACAGACACCTATACCGGCATCCACACTTCAACAGCTTCCCCAACAGGCAGTCCTGACGGATGGTATACGCTCCAGGGCGTAAAGATCGCACGACCCACACAGGCCGGCATCTATATTCACGACGGACAGAAAGTAGTCGTGAAATAAACGGCATGCCGATGGCAAGCCACCGGCAATACTGGAGCTTGCCATACCTACAGCAGAATCGTACTATCAAAAAGAAATAGGAAAAGCCGTTACCGGACAGTAACGACAGACTAACAAAATGGTTGGAATTGCATCTATAGTATCATTTACCCTCCGACCAGTCATTTATTTTATCGGGTTGCCTTATATTATCTGTTCTCTTGCCGTGCGTCCCGCCCGTCACTTTGTCCAAATATAGCCCAGTATACCCTTGACAAAGAAGGCAGACGGGACGCTCGGCAAGAGTACGAAATCCTTCGAATCTCTAATGACAATGGAGAGGTCTCGTCGCCAACACACAGACGACAGGGTAAATGATACTGTCCTTTACAATAAGATTTGCCACCACCAACAAGACCCTTTCACTGCTTGGCCCGCAGCTTCTGATAGCGCGCTTGGTTACGGTACTTATAGCTGTAGCCAAAGGCGTGCTTAAGCAGTTTGCGCCAGTTGTACCACCACCAGAACATCAGTCGGTCGGCGAAAGGAGGATGCGGCAACGTGTAGAGAGACCGCGGTATGCGCACATAGTAAAGGTCGGCGACGGTCTCGAAAGCCGAGAACGTTGTATGCGGCTTCTGATAGAGCCATATCTCCGAATAGAAACGGTTGCCGCCAATGGTCTCCGGGGTAAGGGCGGGTAATGTAGCCGCATATTCCGATCTGATCCAAAAGAAGTTGCCAGAGAACATTGTATAAGAGCGCGGAGGCCATTGATAACAGCCATAGCAATCGTATCCGTCGGCAAGGGCATTGACAGCCACATGCCAGCGGGTGAAAATAAAATACTCCAGCATCTCCCTCCAGGCCACAATCTTGGCACGGAATCGCAGGAAACGACGGTCGCGGCTCGCAAACGTCTGATAGGAGATGCCTTTTGTATGGAAATAATAGATGTAGGCCTCGCCTTTCATCCCCAGCTCCCTCACCTGCCTCAGGGCCGGATACTCATAAGCCTTCGGATCGTTGCTGACAGCTACTATCTCCACCTGAGGCTCAGGAAGAATACGCCGCAGACGTTCCTCATCATCGGCATGAAAGGTGATCATGCTCACATAGAGCCGTTGCGTGACAGCCAGCAACCCACTACCGCGCAGTGTCGCCACCTGATCGGCCACCACACCTTCCCATCCTGTGTCACAATACACATGGTAGACGCCGTACACCGGCCGCGTCAACACGGGACAATGGTCATAAGCCGAGAGATCCTTCCGGTCGTAGATATGAAAGAGCTTTGTCATGATGTCATTCCTTAAATGATGCGATCAGTCGTCGGAACATCTCCTCCAAAGGTATGCGGGCCTGCCAGGAGAGTGCCTTCAACTTTTCCGTCGACAGATTCAATAAGGTGGGCTCACTGTAACCCATCCCCTCCTTCAGCTCCACGACCACCTGTGAGCCGTGTCCGAAACGACGGCAGAGCAGCGCGGCCATGTCGGCGATAGAGATATACGAGCCATCGGCCGCCACATTATAAGCCTCTCCATCAATACCTCTAAGAGCGATCGTCAGCATAGCGGCGATGGCATCGGTGGTGTAACAGTACGAGCGGCTCAGCGTGCCGGTAGTATGAAGCACGATATCCGTGCCATCGACAATATGACGGGTGAAATCGGCAAACACCCTACTGTCATCTTTCTGCACACCTGCTCCGAAGGTCTGGGCCAGCCGTGCCACACGGGCATGTGTGCCATACTCCGCTGCATAACAATGACAAAGCGTCTCCGCAGCCCGCTTAGCCATCGGATAGCTCGAGCGAGTAGCCATCGGGTCAAGATAGCCCTGAGCCGTCTCGGAGAGAGGAACCGACGCATCGTACACCGCTCCATACACTTCAAGACTCGAAGTCAGCACCATCGTCGCTCCCGTAGCCTGTGCATAGCGGAGCACTGCCTCCGTACCGGAGATGACTGTACGGATCGTCTCCACAGGACGGTCGACGAAAAAGCGGCTCGTCGTCGGTGCGGCGAAATGCAGGATCAGCATACGTGGCTGTGGCTGTACTGCCGCCTCCCCTGTCGCTGAAGCGAGCAGACCGGAGGCATCGCCCCCGGCAAAGTCATAGACAAGATAGCTGAGGGCGGCCGTCTCCTCTCCCAGCATAGCCTTAGCCTTACTGAGATTGCGCACGACAGCGACAATCTTCAGATCCAACTCATATTTCTCGCGAAGTGCCAACAGGCAACGTACCGTCAGACTGCCAAGCAGTCCGGTGGCACCCGTGACCATGACAGTTCGTCCCTGCAACTCATTGTAAAGCGCGAAGGAACCGGCAAACTCACGCAGATCGGCTTCTAATGTAGTCATCTTTATATTCCGAATATTTGTTGGTCCTCATGCACCTTCACCATGGCGCGGAGGACAAAGAAGTCTGTAGGTGTGGTGATCTTGATATTCTCCATCGGTCCGATGATTGTACCGAGCTTATGACCATAATGGCTCATCATCGTACAGGAATCGATGAAGTCGTGCCGGCCTTCCTTGAGGGCCTGGCGATGGGCTGTAAGAATATCATCAAGACGGAACGTCTGTGGAGCACGTGCTATGAGCGATGCGGCACGGGAGGGGATCTCCAGCGATCCGTCCTCCTGCTTGACAATGAAGGTCTCCGTGGCCGGCACGCAGGTAATGCACGATCCACAGGCCTCCACCTTATTAATATTGTCCGTGATCGTCTCTCCTGTGATCAAGGGGCGCACGCCATCGTGGATCAGCACATTGACCGACGATGTGTCATTGCTGCCTGCCGGACGTTCCCTCACCCAACGCTCGGCCGCACAAAGGCCGTTGTAGATGGAGTCCTGTCCGGTAGCTCCACCGGGCACGACGGCCACGACCTTATTGATCTCGAACTTGCGGAGCTGCTTCTCAAGAAAGGGTATCCACGGCTCGATACAACTGACGACAATCGCATCTACACGGGGATGATTGTCGAAGAGTTCAAGGGTATAGATAATGATGGGCTTACCGTTCAGCTCCAGAAACTGTTTGGGGCGCGACTTGGTGTGCATGCGCAGACCGGAGCCGCCGGCAAAGATCACAGCAATGTTCATAATTGTGGATTTAGAGAAATTCTACTGTCATTTCGTGTCTGTCGCGCTTGTCCTTCGGCGGCAGTTTCATATAATCGCCATAAGCAATGCGGCAGAGGCGGTCGGGATCGGCAGGTCCCTCGAAAGTGTGACCTTCGAAGACGATGGGCCGGTGAGGCACCATGGCCTCGCGCGGATTCTGCTCGTAGAACCAAGCTCCGTAAGAGTGCATGCAGTTGTCACGGCGACCGAAGCAACGGCCCGTGAAGCGGAATACCGGTATAAGGGCATAGTGGAGCAGATTGTACGACCACTGTGCCAGATGCGGATGACGCCCGGCAAAATGCATACTGATATTTACAGAGAGCTTCGCCGCCAACCGTTGCAGCCACGGCATCATATAGCCCTCGTAAGGAAAGATGTCGATATGCAGGCCATCATATTTCAAAGCCTTGGCAGCCCACCAGTCACCGGAACCGGCAGGATAATGGGTCACCTCACGGGAATGGAGATCGCGCAGCTGCGCCCATTCCTTATAATAGCCGGGATCAGAGCTGTTGTCCTGTAAGACATAGGACGGATGGGGATGAGCGCGCAGATATTGGCAAAGCCGCTTGAAATCCTTATAGTCGCAGACAAAGTCGATGTCGTCATCCCAAGGGATGAATCCACCATGACGAAGTGCTCCAAGCACATTGCCTCCATCCAGACGCAGGGGGATACCTGCATCACGAGCCTGATGCTGCAGCCATACGGCCATCTCCAACAGACGTAACTGTGCCTGCCGCAAAGGTGAGCCGTCGGGGTTGTACTCCCGACGCAGATCTTCATCTGTCTCTCCGGTATTATATGTCATCTTTCTTATTGTTTAGCTTATATTTGATATGTCTGCCTGTTACATCATCACACTCGTATCGCACGTCTTTATGGTCTCTGCCCTTGACAGATATCCTACTCCCAAACTACAGCAGCCTTTCTATTCCGCACCTTTCAGAGCCTTAAGGAGGATCGTCTCCGCCACAGCGGCACACTGCTTCTCGTTGTACATCGTCTCTGCCAACCGACGGCCATTGCGGCCGAAGGCAGCAGCCTCATCAGGATGGGCAGAAAGATAGGTAATGGCTTTGCTCCAGCCACTGACATCGCCCACATCAACGACAAGGCCCATCCGTTCCTTCCCAATATCCATAGGCATCTGTCTGTTGACCGTACACACCACGGGAACACCGAGAGCCATCGCCTCGACGACAGTGGTCAGGCCTGTGGTGTAGTTAGTAGGCAGACAACAGATCACGGCACCCTGCGACTGCCATACCTTCAAGGCCGTAGAGCGTATCACATCACCTTGCACAAAATGTACATGTACATTGGCACTGGGCCGCAGCTGCTCGAAAAGCCGTTCATAGTTGATGCCAAGGCTCTCACGACAGATGTAGATATCGAGTTTCTCCTGCGGACAAACTGCCAAAGCCTTCACAAGGGTCGGCATGTCGCGCCGCTCCTTACCCGTAGAGACAAAGCCATGTCGCTGTCCTACCGGGTTCTCAGTCCGCAGACGGTCGTACCATTCCAGATCAGCCCCCCACGGCACCACATGCATGTGGCCCACGGGTGCCTTGACAGACTGGAGTGATACGTCGACCAGACTTTGTGAAAAGAAGCACAACTCATCGAAGCCTTTATAGAACAGACGGGCCACCAGCTCACGCAATGGCTGCTTCGCCTTGACGATGGGCTGATGATGCCAACAGACAATGGGGCGTGGGAAAAGCCGCAGCGCACGCAGAAAGACAAGAAGCTCCAGACCACGGAACGTGGTGGCATAGACAATGTCGTACTCCTTGCGCCGCCGCCACAATGCCTTCAGCGTATCAAGGGCGATGCGCCAACGCTGTGCACGATAAACGGGGTGATGATAAATGACATGATGACCCTTCCGCTCCAACGTACAGGCGCCATAGAGCAGATGGGAAGGCAACAGACCCTGTTGCCAACGGTCGTGCACCGTCTTAGCATCGATCGTATGATAATAGTAGATGCGCACGTTTAGAATGATGGATGATCAGTGCAAAAGTAATCCTTTTTCTTTGATTTACCATCTTTTCATGCTAAATTTGCATGCACAACGAAACAAATTCATGAGTACACTAAAAGAGAAAACCGCATCCGGACTGCTTTGGTCGGCACTGAACAGCGGACTGATGCAACTGCTCAACGCTGTCATCGGTATCTTCCTGGCACGCCTCCTACTGCCTGCCGACTACGGCCTCGTAGGCATGCTGACCATCTTCTCCGCCATCGCCACGACGCTGCAAGAAAGCGGTTTCACCTCTGCACTTACCAATCTCGAACATCCCACCGACCGCGACTATAACTCCGTGTTCTGGTTTTCCGTACTCATGGGTCTCGGACTGTACATCCTCCTCTTTCTCGCCGCTCCCTGGATAGCCGCCTTCTACCGTCAGCCCGAACTGGTGTTGCTCTCCCGGATCGACTTTCTCTGCATCCTCACATCGGCCATCGGCGTCGTGCCACATGCCTACCTATATAAGAATATGATCATCAAGCAGACCACCCTGCTGCGCACCGGCGTGCTCTTGCTCTCCGGTACCGTAGGCGTGACGATGGCATTTCAAGGGTGGGCTTATTGGAGCCTTGTAGGCCAACAACTCTGCTACACCGGCCTACTGAGCATCGGTAAGTTTGCCCTGGTGCCCTGGCGACCTTCGATCAAGATCGACTTCGGGCCGGTAAAAAAGATGTTCGGCTTCAGCAGCAAGATCCTGGTCACCAACATCATCGCTCAGGTAAGTCAGAATATTCTCACGGTGGTCTTCGGACGTCTCTTCCCCGTAGGTACTGTAGGCAACTTCACACAGGCATGGAAATGGAACAACATGGCCTCCTCCACCGTCGTGGGTATGTTCAGTAATGTAGCCCAGCCGGTGTTCGCCACCCTCCAGCACGACGAACAGGAACGACAGCTACAGGTGCTGCGCAAGATGATCCGTTTTGCCGCCTTTCTGGCTTTCCCCCTGCTACTGGGACTTGCTCTGGTAGCCCATGAATTCATCATCCTGCTTATCTCCGACAAGTGGGCCGACTCGGCCGTGCTCTTGCAGATACTCTGTATCAGCGGTGCCTTCCTGGCGCTCTACACTCCTTTGCAGAACTTCATCATCGCACACAGACAATCAGGAAACTACCTATGGGGCAATGTGTGTCAGATTGTAATCCAACTGGCTATCGTACTCCTTCTCTCACGCTACGGCATCATCACCATGGTGACCTGCTATAGCCTTTTCCTTGCCGTGTACACCTTTGTATGGTATGCGCTGACCACGAAGCTCCTGCCCTACCGCCTTTCCTACTTTCTAAAAGACACGCTGCCTTTCCTAGGTGCCATGATCATTGCCATGGGTGGGGCATGGGGACTATGCCGACTGCTATCACTCAACGGCGAATCCACCGGAGCACTGCTACTCCGCTTCGGACTGAAAGGAGTCGTCACGGCCATCATCTACTTTGTTCTCCTTAAATGTGCCGGAGCTCACATTCTGGATGAATGCCTACACTATCTGCACCATAAAGGCAGGGCATAAGAAAGCACCATCATAGAAAACGATTGGGAGTTAATATGAAACAGCGGATCTACGCTTAATAATGATTAAAAACTTCAGTACTTGACGCAAGACAGGTATACAAAAAGTATTTAATCAACAGAAAACATCAATCCCAAATAACAGAAAGATTATGAACATGCGAAAATTATTGCTTAGAAGTATTGCTGTAATGGTATCTGCTTTTGCGCTGACCTCTTGCGACAGCGACGATACCTACTATTATTATGTCCCCTATCAGGCCAACGCCATCGTCACTGTGAAGACCGCCGAGAACGGTGACTGGTATATGCAGCTGGACGACAGCACAACGCTCTATGCCACCAATATCCATCAGGCACCATACAACAAGGAAGTGAGAGCTCTGGTGAGCTGCTATGAGACAGGCGGAGACGCCAACGGATATTCGAAAGCCGTATTCGTCAACCAGATAGACAGCTTCCTTACCAAGCCGGCAGTCACCTGTCCCACCGGTGACATAGACAAGATCTACGGCAACGATCCGATAGAGATCGTGAAAAGCTGGATGACTGTGGCCGAAGACGGCTACCTGACACTTAGAGTGCGCACCTTGTGGGGAGCCAACGGAAAGCCACACTACATCAACTTGCTGACGGGCCTGAATCCCGACAATCCTTATGAAGTAGAACTACGCCAGAACGCCTATGGGGACACACAGGGACATTGGGGCGATGCACTCGTAGCATTCAAACTGAACAACCTGCCCCTCTCAGGCAAGACTACCATCACGGTGAAATATCAGTCGTTCAGCGGCGAGAAGAAAGTTGACTTCACGTTTAACCGCGGCAGCATCGCTTCCGAAAGTGCGGCGACTGAGCCTGCCCCGTATTCAGAAAGACTCAAGTAGCCACTTGCACGTAGAGCATTGCCTATCTACCCACATCCCTACAGAGTCATTCCCGCTTTCTTCCGGAAAGCTTGTGCATGCCAGGACATCGTCGTTGTGCGGTAACGTGTGCATTAGATGGCTAAGTACCTGTGAAAAATGAGGCAGAGTGCGTGGATAATGACTTGATCATTTTGCTTTTCCATAGAAAAAGATTACTTTGCTTTCAATTCTATGGAAAAGCAAAAACCATAAAATAACATCGTACGCCTAATTTGGGTGCAGCATTATTTTACTTTTTCTTAACCGATTGATCTTCAATAGATTAATAAAATAAAGGTCCCCCTAAGGTGATGCAAAGATGTTTGTACTAACTTTGTGCTATGTTTGTACGTAAAAAGCGCAATCAATCAGATGCTATCTTTGTAGTTGTCGTGGACAAAAACTGAGGTAGGTTCAAACAGATACAGAACTTTGGAACTGTGTTCTCTTCGGAGGAGACTGACGCATCGTATGCAAAGGCATGCAACAGGAATATCACTATGGCGACCAGCCTTCCATTTCACGGAAAAACGTATGAGGCACATGTTTGCATCTGCTTCGTCGTTCTCAAGACCTATAAAGAACAGAAACGCCTACTGAGAAGATTCAACATAACCATGAGCACTAACAGATCTTGAAAATAGCCGAGACCTTTATTATATATGCCAAATGGTTCTACAATGAGGCAAACTTTGTTCTTGACGGATGAGCAACGATATCGGTAAAGCCACTTTTTGATGCCATAATTTTTAGGGTGACTCATCGCCAAAGTCAGAAACATTTTTCTACTTTTATCGGACAGCCGTCATATTTTATCTGCCTGCCTAGGTCCTGTCCTATTCTATCATCTGTATCACTATACCATGCTATAAGCGGTCGGACACAGTAATCATGGCAGTACGGACATATTCCGAGCTTTTCTGACTATTGCTCCGGAAAATATTCCGGACCGCCTGAATATACAGCCTGCTTCAGCAGATTTCAATCATTTTCCTGCAGCCGTTCCCATATATCGAGAAACTTGTTATGATCCACTTTGTGATCGTAGCTCACCTTAATACCTGTATCTGTGAGCAAATCATAAGCTTGCTGAGACATATATTCTGCCCATACTTCCACTACACCACCTTTTTTCATCATCTGGGCGGCAGAGCGTCCCACAGCTTTCACAGCCAGCTTAGCGCCAAGGAGCAACTCCGGCTGTTCCTGCATGATATTATACAAATGGCGTACGCCTCGCCCTTCAAAGGTAGTGATGTTTCCCTCATGAAGCACTACAAGCTGACAATTCTCTTCCTGCAACGTATTTATAAGTTCTTGCATCATGGCTTTTAGTTTTTAATAAGGACGAACCAACCTCTTCACAAGGCGTCCCTGTGCACTGCCATCCATGGCAGCCGGTTGTCGACCGTCCGGGTGTATAACGGGAATGCCCGTACAATCATAAACTATCTATGGGCAAATATAGTAATTCTATCTGATACGTGTGTCAAAGAAATCGAAAAAATATATAAAAAGCCATCGCGGCCGCCTGCTTGCCTCTGCAGCAGACGACCGCGATGAAAGAATTTACGTAAACCTAACTATCTTGATTACCAAAATAACAGATTTTCACTCTCTATCCTCTTTCCCATCAGCCATCTAAAACATCCGTGGGTAATAGGAGAAAGAGATTTGAGGACTATTGTCTATAGACAACAAAGGAGTTGGCCGGAACAGTGACGGTGAGCACAGACCCCTGGGCCTGTACCTTCGACTCTACAGGCACTACAGTCATAGGATGCTCCAAAGAATTGGTGGCCTTCAGATCATCACTGTGAAGCGTTAAGGCAGTAAACTCCCCAAGTTTCTTAGCACCCTGGAACGAGATGCTGAGCTGCTGCGGACGATCACTCACATTGGCTACCTTTACGATATATCCATTCTTCGTCTTGTCATAGACCGCACTGGCATACAGTGAATTATGACCTTCAACCGGCTTGCCGTCCTCCGTAAGCTGCAGCACGTGAGTACCCTTATTGGTACTATAGAGCATCTGCACATACCAGTTCACTGAGCGCACGCTCTTAAGATTGTCAAACCAGATGAGATCGGGACGCCACTGCCATCCTTCCACATGAGCGAAGAGAGGCGCATAAGTAGCCTGATAAACGACATCCGCATTGCGCTCCAGTCCTGTCATGAAAGCTGCCTCGCAGAGAGCAGCCTCAAAATTGTTCTTTGCCACAGTAGGCTGATCGTCCACACCTTTCACATGACAAGCGTACTCACCGGCAAACACCTTCGGACCTGTACGGGGATAATCATCGTAACGGCCGGCCTGAGAAAGGAACCATTTAGGATCCATATAGTAATGCTCATCCACCAGATCGGTACCGAGACGACGCATCTCTTTCCAACCATAGTCGAAATTGTCACCCGAAGCTGACGGACCGGAAGAGCCACAAATCTTGATATCGGGATACTTAGCACGGATCTGACGGATAAACTTCTCCAGGCGCTCGGGATAAAGCTTACCCCACTGCTCATTTCCAATACCTATCTCCTTGAGATGGAAAGGAGCGGGATGACCCATACGGGCACGCAGGCTACCCCAGGTGGTAGTCGTGTCACCATTGGCAAACTCGATGAGGTCGAGCGCATCGTCGATATACGGCTGCAGGTCGTCAACAGCCACATGGGCATTGGGATCATCATCCTTATTCTGGAACTGGCAAGACAGGCCTACGCTCAGCACAGGCAGAGGAGTGGCTCCAATCTTCTCGGAGAGAAGGAAAAACTCATAGAAGCCCAGGCCATAGCTCTGATAATAGTTGGGGAAAAGACGGTAAGGGAACGTGTCGCGCCACCGGTTCTCATTGAGAGGACGGTTTTCTGCCGGACCGACCGTATTCTTCCACTGGTAACGGGTAGTGAGATTCGTTCCCTCGACAATACATCCGCCGGGAAAACGGAACACACCGGGATGAAGATCTTCAAGATCCTTCACGAGATCGGCACGCAGGCCATGCCAGTTGTCGGCAGGCATCAGCGAGATATGGTCGAGATCGACAGCCTCATCTCCCTCAAGGAATACACGCATGAATCCCTTGTCTACTGTCACCTTCGAAGTGAGTGTAGCCGTATATTTCCGCCAGCGGTTAGCCTTTACACTGATTGTCTGCGCATCGATAATGTTATCGTCAGGACCGATAATCTCTACGCGGATCTTGGCTTCCTTGCCATTGAGCAGATGCAGACGTCCCCATACGGAGAAATCATACTTCATACCCTTCTTCAATCCCATGCCGAAATATCCACGGTTCTCCAGTCCGGTGCGTTTCTCTGCATGCCCGGCACTCTCAAGCACAACATAATGGGGACAACGGGGGAAAGCAGGGTCTTTCTCGCCCACTGCCACATTACCGAATGTCGACCAGCCCATGAGGTTCTGAGGATATTCAAACGAACGGTTCTCTACCAACTCGGCATAAAGGCCACCATCAGCTCCAAAATTGATGTCCTCAAAAAAGATACCATACATCGTTGGTTGGATGGCCGCACCGGGATGGGTGTTGACCGTCAGCTGACGGATGGAAGCGGCGGGTGATGACGGGCGGGAAGCCGATGCAACGGCTGGCATGGCCAGCAAGGCAAGGGCCAATAGGCCACGTGCAGGTGTGAGAAGTGATTTTTTCATATACTTTTGTTTGGGTTTGTTTTTAGATTTGCCGTCTGTGAATGATACAGACTGATAGAATTAGTACCCGTAAGGAGCAGGAAAATCCTGACTTACGGGTACAAAAGTATATAATTTCTTTCTATTTAGGGAGGTCAAAACGCTCAAAGTGGTGGAATTTTATACTGTTCTCCATACGAGAGCGTCATTCTGCCGTAAAAGTGACGATACTTCTTCCGGGTATTTCCACATTTTTACCTGTGCGTACAGTGCCCACCGGTGTGATGTGCTCGTCATTGTTGTCAGAAGTACGGTACATCTTCCATCGCTTCACATCCAGTCCCTTCTTCCCGGCGCCTTTCAGGATCAGCTTCATATTCTTTGCTTTCTGTGCATAGTTGATAGCCACAACAACCAACTGTCCATCGGCATTTCGATAAGCTGAGACCATCAGTCCGGTAGGATCAGTCGCCGCATCACAATAATTAAGGTGCCTATCGCCCGTCTGGCGCAACCGTTCGGCCGCAACAATATTGAGTCGCACGGCTCCAGGACGTACAAAACGGCTGTAATTGCCGAGAGCCCAGAGCAGTTTGCTGCTGCGTACAGCCCCTTCGCTTCCGTCATCACCGCCATACTCGCGGAGCAGTCCGTCTTTATAATCAGCACCGGCAGCACGCCACCACTGCCACGACCGGGCATTGGCATAGACCAGATCATAATGGATCATGCGGGCCACATAAAATTAAATCTTCTTATGAGATTCTCATTCATCTCCAAACATATGGTACATACTTATGACCTACTCGCATTTTTTATATACGACAAGCGCCAAAAACAGCTTTACGGCATTAAATACGTCACAAAGATACGTATTATTTAATTAATTTCCTCTTAAAATAGATTATTTCTCATCAATCTATAAGAGTAATGATTTGTTGATCCTCATTTCATATGGATTTTTACTTATCCCACTTTAGCATATACCTCATATGCCAATATGGCATTATACCATCAAGATATGTTTCCGGAAAGGAAAAACTGTTTTTTCTGCATTTTTCTCCACGAAAATGCGTAAGTTTGCAACAACGACAAATATGACCATAAAATGAAAATATTCTGCATCGGCATGAATTATGCCGCACACAATCAAGAGCTTCACGGCACGCTTGAGAAGACTGACGAGCCTGTGATCTTTCTCAAGCCCGACTCTGCACTGTTGCGACAAGGCAAACCTTTCTTCATTCCCGACCACCTAGGACGTATCGAATATGAGACCGAGGTGGTGGTACGCATCTGCAAGCTCGGAAAGTCAGTACCCGTACGCTTTGCCCCGCGCTACTATGACGCCGTGACTCTGGGCATCGACTTCACTGCCCGCGAACTGCAACACAAGCTCGCTGCCAACGGACAGCCCTGGGATCTTGCCAAGGGATTCGACGGCGCAGCCTGCATCGGAGAATGGGTGGACAAGACCCTGCTGCCCGACATCCAGCGCCTGAGATTCCATCTCGACATCAATGGCACCACTGTTCAGGAAGGTTCGACAGCCGACATGCTGCGCACAGTGGATGAGATCATCTCCTATGTGTCGCAATACTACACGCTCAAGACCGGAGACCTTCTCTTCACAGGCACACCGGCCGGTGTCGGACCCGTACATATCAACGATCATCTCGTCGGTACGCTTGAGGAAAGGAAAGTGCTCGATTTCCTGTGCAAATAGCAACAGAGCAGAAGCCATCATACTGCCGACAAATACAGCACGCTCCTTCTGCTCTCATTCCCTTACCGGCACCGCATACACTTCCTCTTCAGACGAGTGGCATGGCCAAGACGGCACCACTCCGGAGCATCAGTCTGCCGAAGACTATGGAATATAAAGAAAAATGATCCATTTTTTATTGGTCTTCCCTTATTCCGGGACAACGATCTAAACGATCTGTCAGAAAGCATTGCACCTTCGTCCAACAACACAAACAAGGCAGAAGCCCACAACAGCAATTCGGCTTCTATATGCCTGAAAAAAGCGATATAGCTTCAAAGGCCTTTGGTTGATGTTCTTAGGCCTCGATTATATATTCCTTCAACGCAGGCAAAAATCCGCTTAGATACAGGGGTTGATACCATCAGCCGGCAGGTACATTCACCTGCCGGCCCATACAATAAAGGCAGAAAAAAAACGTTATTTCACCGATATATCATTTTTCTCTGACAGAAGATAACAAAAGGATTTCCAATACCTTGACTATAAGATTTTTTCGACATCTCTCCCTACTCGCCGTCCTCCTCACGGCCTCTGTTACAGCTGGAGCGCAACGGTTTGTTAATCTCACCAGCGATCAGGTGAGGGTAGACACGGTGCTGCCCCATTTTTCCTGTTCCATCCCCCTTTCCGGCCAATATGCCGACTCCACTTATACCTGTTCGATACTCTATCCCGAATTTATCGACATGACCTCACAGGACATCCGCAACTACAGATCGGTGATGGACCGCGACGGCAGTTCCACCCTGTCTTTGGAAGACCGGACTCCTACTCTGCCTGTTCTCCGGCAGACCATCGCCGTGGAGCGCAAACGGGGAGCTCTGGAGATACAGATGTGCCCCATTGTCTATCGGGATGACAAATACCAACTGTTGGTGAGTTTCATGCTGCGCGTGGACGCTGCCGCCAAACCACTACTTGGCTCTGCCACACGGCAGCAGGCCTCCGCCAGGACACAGAAGGCCGCCTCAGGTGTCACAGCCGCCGACAGATATGCAGCCCATTCCGTCCTGGCCAATGGCCGTTGGGCTAAGATCCGTGTGCCGTCCACAGGGGTCTATCAACTCACCGACGCACTCATCCGCCGTGCAGGATTCACCGATCTCAGTCGCGTCAAGATCTACGGCTACGGCGGCAATCTGCAGAACGAGACACTCACGGCAGAAGATCTCATCGCAGAAGACGACCTGAAAGAAGTAGCTACCTGTAAGGCGGGTGGCAAACGGCTGTTCTATGCCAAAGGACCCGTCAGCTGGGAGAGCAACACGGCTACCCGACGTACGCGCAATCCCTATTCCAATTATGGATATTATTTCCTCACAGAGTCGGACGCAGAACCGCTGAGCGTCGACTCCGCAACTTTCGTCAGCTCGTTCTATCCCTCGGCCGACGACTATCACTCCCTCTACGAACAGGAGGGCTACTCATGGTATCAGGGTGGCCGCAACCTCTTCGATCCGGAAGCGACAGCTGCAGGCAATACCCGCAAGATCGTGCTTACCAACCCAGCCCTGTCAGACAACGCTGCCGACAGAGCAGGCTCGCTCTCTGTCTGGGAGGCGGCCACTATTCCGGTG
>OGQM01000682.1_pt1 | contig 27934 bp, 22 predicted proteins | sample 1553191 | NCBI WGS metagenome assembly OGQM01 (sample SAMEA2579954, study PRJEB22360) | human gut metagenome | biome: human gut; feature: human-associated habitat; material: faeces | place: Denmark | collected 2008/2010 | reverse complement strand
TCATTGGGAACCGGCCGTTCCCATCCGGCAAGACAGCGAGCACCTGCCCCTGGACCTCGGACAGCAGTGGAAGAACGAAGGTCTCCGGCCCGCTCAGGACGATGACACCGATCTGCAGACCCAACGGCTCCAGCAGATCATGAGCACCTATCTGGGCATCCGCCGCGACAAGGAAGGCATGACCCAGGCGCTCAAAGAGATCGACGAGCTGGCACGGCGTTACGACGGCTGCTCCGCCACACAATATCCCATGCTCGACCTGCGGGCACGCATCACCGTTGCCGGTCTGGTGACCCGTTCTGCCCTGGCACGTGAGGAGAGCCGCGGCGCACACTACCGCTCCGACTTCCCCGAGACCAAGGACGAATGGAAACGCCACAGCATCATCAGCAAGGCCACGGCGACAACACTTTAACCATCAATCAACCAACATACAGACAATGAAAACATCGCTTTCACTATTCGGAATAGAAGACGAGATCAAGCAGTGGCTGAAAGAGGACATTGGCAGCGGTGACATCACCACGCTCGCCACCGTACCGGCCGGCAGCACCACACGTGCCATCATCCACGCCAAGAAGCCCGGCATCCTGGCCGGCGTTGACCTCGCCCGCGAGGTATTCCACGCCCTCGACCCCTCGCTCAAGTTCACTGCAATCCTCGAAGACGGAGCAGAGATGGACGCCACGTCCGTCATCGCCACCGTAGAGGGTGACGCACAGGCCATCCTCACCGGCGAGCGTCTCTCCCTCAACCTCCTGCAGCATCTCTCAGGCGTCGCCACGCGTACCCACCAACTGGCAGAGCTCATCAAGCCCTACCGCGCCAAGCTGGTGGACACACGCAAGACCACACCAGGCATGCGCCGACTGGAGAAATACGCCGTGCGCGTAGGCGGCGGCGCCAACCACCGTCTCGGCCTCTATGACGCCATGCTCATCAAGGACAACCACATCAAGGTGGCCGGCGGCATCACCGCAGCGCTCGACCGCGCACACGCCTATGCCGGACACATGACCAAGATCGAGATCGAGGTCGAGAACATGGACGGCGTGAAAGAGGCGCTTGCTGCCGGTGCCGACGTGATCATGCTCGACAACATGAGCGCCGACCGCATGGCGGAGTGCGTCAAGGTCATCGACCACAAGGCCGTCGTTGAGGCATCGGGTGGCATCACGGAGGAGACCATCGTAGCTGCCGCCAAGAGCGGTGTCGACGTCATCTCGGTAGGTGCCCTCACCCACAGCGTCAAGGCCCTCGACATCAGCATGGACATCGGCGAGATCAAGACCGCCTAAATCCATACCCCATTCCTATTTCTGACAAGCGTTGCAACCCTCCTGCCACAGGGAGGTTGCAACGCTTGTCGCTTTATTCCCAACCGGCATCTTCACCAAGGACGTCCGACCAGCATCCTCCTACAGAAAGTGAGATGAGGAAGCCGTAATGATGATTATGCGTCATAATAATTGTGTGATCAGAAATAAATTGTTAACTTTGCACTAATCGAAAAGCATTGAAAACCAATAAAAACACTATGAACATAATCGTAAAGAAAGAACAATTCTCTGAGAAAGTGTTCTGTCTGGAAGTTGAGGCGCCGCTCATCGCACGCAGCTGCCGCCCGGGTAACTTCATCATTATCCGCGTGGATGCGCACAGTGAGCGTGTGCCATACACCATCGCCAAGAGTGATCCCGAGAAGGGCATGCTGACCCTCGTCGTTCAAGAAGTCGGCCTGTCGTCGACAAAACTCTGCCAGCTCAATGTCGGTGACGCCGTGCACGATATCGTCGGTCCTCTGGGCAATCCCTCCAAGATCGAGAACTACGGAACGGTGCTCTGTGCCGGCGGCGGCATCGGCATCGCGGCCATCCTTCCCATCCTCACGGCCCTGAAGAAAGCCGGCAACAAGGTCATCAGCGTCCTGGCCGGCCGCACGAAGGAGCTCGTCATCATGGTCGACGACGTTGCCCAATACAGTGACGAGGTGATCATCATGACCGATGACGGATCGTGGGGCGAGAAAGGTGTCGTCACCGTAGGCATGGAGAAGGTGATCCAACGTGAGCACGTGGACAAGGTGGTGGCCATCGGTCCTCCCATCATGATGAAGTTCTGCTCACTCATGGCCCATAAATATGGCATTCCCAACGATGTCAGCCTGAACACCATCATGGTCGACGGTACGGGCATGTGCGGTGCCTGCCGTCTGACCATCGGCGGCAAGACAAAGTTTGTCTGCATCGACGGTCCCGAGTTTGACGGCGACCTCGTCGACTGGGACGAGATGTTCAAGCGCATGGGAACCTTCAAGGGGGTAGAGAAAGAGGAAATGGAGCACTACCTGCACGAGCAGGAGGACAACCGGGCCACACAGCACGAGAGCAGCGCCGACAGCCACGACAGCCACCCGTCAGAGGACGCTCCCCTGACAGGGGACGGCACCGCTCCCCTGGCGACACTCACCGACCGCAACGCCGACTGGCGCAAGGAGCTGCGTACCGGGATGAACGCCAAGGCCCGCCGTGAGATCGAGCGCGTGGTGATGCCGGAGCTCGATCCCGACTACCGCTCGCATGTGCGCACCGAGGAGGTGAACCAAGGCCTCACGAAGGAGATGGCCATGACCGAGGCCAAGCGATGCCTCGACTGCGGCAAGCCCACCTGTGTGGAAGGCTGCCCCGTCAACATCAACATCCCCTCGTTCATAAAGAATATCGAGAGAGGCCACTTCCTCGATGCCGCCCGCGTGCTGAAGGACACCTCCGCCCTGCCGGCCGTCTGTGGCCGCGTGTGCCCGCAGGAGAAGCAGTGCGAGAGCAAGTGCATCCATCTGAAGATGAACGAGAAGGCTGTCGCCATCGGCTATCTGGAGCGCTTTGCCGCCGACTACGAGCGTGAAAGCGGAAAGGCCGCCCTCCCTGACATCGCACCCTCCAACGGCATCAAGGTGGCCGTCGTCGGCTCCGGTCCCTCCGGCCTGAGCTTTGCCGGCGACATGGTCAAGCGCGGATTCGACGTATACGTATTCGAGGCCCTGCATGAGATCGGCGGCGTGCTCAAATATGGCATTCCCGAATTCCGACTGCCCAATAAGATCGTGGACGTAGAGATCGACAATCTCAGGAAGATGGGAGTGCACTTCCAGACCGACGTCATCATTGGAAAGACCATCACCATCGACCAGCTGGAGCAGAACGGCTTCAAGGGCATCTTTGTCGGAAGCGGTGCCGGCCTGCCCAATTTCATGGGCATCCCCGGCGAGAACCTCATCAACATCTCCTCATCCAACGAATACCTCACGCGCGTCAACCTCATGGACGCAGCGAACCCCGAGACCGACACACCTATTAATATAGGTAAGAAGGTGCTCGTCGTCGGTGGCGGCAACACGGCCATGGACTCATGCCGCACGGCACGCCGCCTGGGTGCCGACGTGACCCTCGTCTACCGACGCTCGGAGGCAGAGATGCCCGCCCGACTTGAGGAGGTCAAGCATGCCAAGGAGGAAGGCATCCACTTCTGTACCCTCCATAACCCGAAAGAATATATCGGTGACGAGACAGGCCGCGTAAAGGCTGCCGTGCTCGACGTCATGGAGCTCGGCGAGCCGGATGCCGACGACGAGCCGCCCCGCCCCCCCCCGTCCTGTCGCCACAGGCAAGACGGTCACCATCGACTGCGACCAGGTGATCGTAGCTGTCGGCGTGTCTCCCAACCCGCTCGTCCCCAAGAGCGTCCCAGGCCTTGAACTCGGCCGCAAGAACACCATCGTGGTGAACGAGGATATGCAAAGCTCACGCGCAGACATCTTTGCCGGCGGTGACATCGTCCGGGGAGGAGCAACCGTGATCCTCGCCATGGGTGACGGCCGCAGGGCTGCCGCACACATGGCCGACAACCTGCTCAAAGAATAACCTGACGAACGAAACGGCACATCGTAGTCGTTTCGACAAACAGACAATATCATCCCCGGACAAATCCTCCATGAGACACTTGTCCGGGGATTCTCATATTTCCGTGACAAAACAGCCCTAATTCGGATCTTATTTTTCGAGAAAACTTTCTTTTATTCGCAAAAATCAAATAAAAAGCTAATGTTTTGTTTGATTTTTCACTTATTATGTTTATCTTTGTCAACAACTTAACAAAATCACATCATTGCGAGAATCAACAACCAATAAAGAATAGATATATGAAAGCAATTGAAGTAATAGAGAAACTTCAACAAAGATTCCCGGGACAGCCTGAATACATTCAGGCGGTGAGTCAGGTATTAGGCACCATCGAAGACGAATACAACAAACATCCGGAATTCGAGAAAGCCAATCTCATCGAGCGTCTCTGCATTCCCGACCGCATCATCAAGTTCCGCGTGAACTGGGTGGACGACAAGGGCAATGTCCATACCAACATGGGATACCGCGTCCAGCACAACAATGCCATCGGCCCCTATAAAGGCGGAATCCGCTTCCACGCCAGCGTGACAGAGTCCATCCTGAAGTTCCTGGCCTTTGAGCAGACCTTCAAGAACTCCCTGACCACACTCCCCATGGGTGGCGCCAAGGGTGGCTCCGACTTCTCTCCCCGCGGCAAATCGAATGCCGAAGTGATGCGTTTCTGCCAGGCCTTCATGCTTGAGCTGTACCGGCACATCGGACCTGACGAGGATGTACCGGCCGGTGACATCGGAGTCGGCGGCCGTGAGGTGGGCTATATGTTTGGCATGTACAAGAAGCTCACCCACCGTTTTGAGGGCATCCTCACCGGCAAGGGCCTGGAGTTCGGCGGCAGCCGCATCCGTCCTGAAGCCACCGGCTATGGTGCCGTGTACTTCCTGAACAACATGCTGAAGACCCGCAACATCGACATCAAGGGAAAGACCGTCCTGGTCAGCGGTGCCGGCAATGTGGCTCAGTACAGCATCGAGAAGCTCATCCAGCTTGGAGCCAAGCCCGTGACCTGCTCCGACTCCGACGGCTACATCTATGACCCCGACGGCATCGACGAGGAGAAGCTCGCCTACATCATGGAACTGAAAAACATTGAGCGGGGACGCATCAGCGAGTATGCCGAGAAATACGGCGTGAAATATGTGGCCGGCGCCAAGCCCTGGTATGAGAAGGCCGATCTCGCCATGCCCTGCGCCACGCAGAACGAGATCAACGAGGAGGCCGCCAAGGCCATGGTGGCCAATGGCGTTCTCGCCATCTGTGAGGGTGCCAACATGCCTACGACCCCCGAGGCCATCAAGGTGATCCAGGACGCCAAGCTGCTCTACAGCCCCGGAAAGGCCAGCAACGCCGGTGGCGTGGCCGTGTCGGGACTGGAGATGACACAGAACTCCGAGCGCCTGCACTGGAGCCGGGAGGACGTGGATGCCAAGCTACACGACATCATGGATGACATCCATCAAAATTGCGTGAAGTATGGTACTCAGCCAGATGGCTACATCAACTATGTAAAGGGTGCCAACGTAGCCGGATTCATCAAGGTCGCCAAGGCTATGATGGCCCAAGGCATCTGCTAAACGCATTGAATCATCATTTTTTCTTTTTTGCATAATCTCGAAGAGCGTACCGGTGTTCTCTACCGGTACGCTCTTTGCCTTATTACACAGCCCCATGGGCAAGCCTGCCCTCCACTCATCCCATCCCCGAAGCCCCATGGGAAAAAGACCTGCATGCCAGCCTAACCGACACCTTACACATTCCAAAGACAAGCACGACACCATCCATGACCAGGACTACCATAGAGAAACATACCAGGACATCCCATAGCCCCATTCCACCCACTCCATCCGACCATGTTATTTCCTACGAAAAAAACATTCGGTTTTAGAAAAAAACGTTAACTTTGCATATACAACAGAAAAAGTCAGAACCATGCAATTTCGCAAAGTAACAGAAGACGAAGCAGACAAGTGCTATGAGATGATTGATCTGGTGCGCAACAAGATGATTGCTGATGGCCGCCATCAATGGACAGCCTCCTACCCATCGCGAGAGACGATAGAGAGTGACATCCGGCAACAAAATGCCTGGGTACTTGACAATCATGGACATATTGTAGCGTATGGTGCCTGTATCGTTAACGGTGAACCGGAATATGCCCATATCATCGGCCGATGGCAGACACAACAAACTTATATGGTCGTTCACCGGCTGGCCGTGGCAGTAGATGCCCGCGGATTCGGACACGGCAAGCAGTTCCTCCGCGAGACGGAGAAGCTCTGTAGGGCCATGAACATCCACAGTATCAAGGTAGATACCAACTATGACAACCGAGAAATGATCAACCTGCTCTCCCGACTCGGATATGTCATCTGCGGACAGATCGACTACGGCGAACGCGGACGCCGCTTTGCCTTCGAGAAAGTGCTTGCATAAAAGAACAACAACCATAACATAGAGACACCATAAGACTGACACAACAACAGATCATATTCCCTACGATGACAATAAATAAATATATAATAGCCGGAATGGCCTTGCTCGCCACCTCGCTCACGGGCTGCAAAGAGAAGAAAAGTACGACCATGATCATCACTGAGAAGCCCAAGAAGGAGGTTCCCAGCAAACCGCATAAGACCGGCGACTATCAACAGACACGTAGCGTAGAATGGCGCGGAACGAATTACACCATACTGATGTCGCGCAAGGCCGACAGCTCCCTGCCATTAACGGGTGAGGCCAATAACCGCTATTATGACAACCGGATCCAACTAAAGATCACACGGCCCGATGGCAGTACCTTCTTCAACCGCACCTTCACCAAGACATTCTTCCAGTCATACGTCGATGACATCTATTATAAGGACGGCGCACTCCTTGGCATCGTGTTTTTCAAAGCTAACTCCGACAATCTCGTCTTTGCCGCCAGCGTGGGCAATCCTGATGCGTCCAGCGACGAATATGTGCCGCTCGTCCTGAAGATATCGCCCAACGGCACACTCAGCGTATCGAAAGACACGCAACTGGACACCGGCGCCAACGACAGTGCCGAAGAATGATGAGGGAAAAGGCGATCCTCCCCATTCAACCGCCAGAACAAGACGATAACAATAACAGCAAACGACCGCAGGCCAGAGAGAAGCTTAAGCTACACACTCTCCGGCCTGCGGTCGTTTTATATATAGGCATATACCTACTTCCCCATAAGCCGTGACCAGCCAGACCATCGCAGACATACAACTGGTCTGGGCGATCCTTTAGTCCGGCAGCCTTCACCCCTTATCTATCGGGTGTCGACAGCACCTTATAATCATCATCGAACACCTTGGGATGGCGGCCTGTAAGGGCTACGTTGACAAGGCAGTTGGCAGCCAGCTCTAGATCGCTGAGGTTCACCCCACGCTCGCGTGACACCTCCTTGCCCAAGCACACTTCCCAGGTAGTGGCAAAGTCGGCATCGACGGCACCCATATACGACTCATTAGAGTCGGGAATGTGAATGACGCGGAAACGGATCGACTTCTTGGAAGGCACTGGGCGCATACCCATCAGCAATCGGTAAGCGTTCTTCAACTGATGACGGAACTTGCTCGTTCCAGGGAACATATCGACAATCACGGGCATAATCTCATCAAAATCGTATGCTCCCAGCAAATCGTATAATTTCATAAGCTCCTCCTTATTATGGATAAAGTCAATAAAAACAAATAAGACTCCCAGTCACAAAGAAACAGTCGATGGCCTTATGTTCCTGCCTGAGAAACAAAAATATTCCCCAGCACGAAAGACTGAGGAATATTTCTAATACTATGATATAAATTAAAATTTTGCCATCTTGATAGCATCCACGGCGCACTCGTCACCTTTATTGCCGAGTCGTCCGCCACTCCGATCCTTAGCCTGCTGCAGGTCATTGGTAGTCAGCAGACCATAGATCACAGGAATGTTCTGTGAGGCATTCAGACGCGCAATGCCATAGGTAACGCCCTGACAAATATAATCGAAGTGAGGCGTCTCTCCCTTGATCACGCTGCCGAGAACGATGACGGCATCGAATCCGTCGTTCTTACACATCTGTGCCGCACCATAGATCAGCTCGAAGCTGCCGGGTACATGCTTGATATGAATGTTCTCAGGAAGGGCACCGTGCACCTTCAAAGTGTTCACCGCACCGAGAAGGAGTGCCGTGGTGATCTCCGGATTCCACTCAGCCACGACAATGCCGAAGCACATATTGCTCGCATCGGGCACCTTGGAGGCATCGTACTCTGAGAGATTGTGAAGTTCTGTAGCCATTATTTGGTTGTCCTTTCTATATATTTGTCAATCTCGCTGCTCTGAACGAGTGCGGAATTCACATATTTCTTCTTGATGTCCTGATAAACCTTATTGGCATCGTCCACCTTATTCTGAGACTCCAGGAGCTCGCCGGCCTGCAACATGAAATAAGGAGCGATCGTATTGTTCACGCCGTCCTTTGCCTTAGAGTCAGCCTTCTCGGCAGCCTCCTCCAGCTTGCTGATAGCCTTATCCACCTGACCTACATGAGCATAGGCATTACCCAAGGCAGAGATGGCAGCAGGGCTAATCATGGCATCACCTTCGGGAGAGAACTTCTCCAGATAGGTCACGGCCTCATTCCACTTATTCAGATTGGCATAGCAGAGTCCGGCATAGAGATTAGCCAGATTGCCTGCCTCCGTAGAGCTATAATCATCGGCGATCTTTACCAAACCGGCATAACCGGCACCATCACCGTTAAGAGCCTTGTCGAACTGCTCGGCATTGAAATATTCCTGGCCGCGTGCAAGAGCCGTGCTGGCCTTCTCACCACGGGGAACAGCCACGAACGTGTGATACAGGAAGAATGCAGCCACGATGATAATAATAGCTACAATGACACCGAGAATGATTTTCCGGTTGTTCTCGAAGAACAGGTCCGTTTTCGTTGCAGCTCCCACGGCTGCATGTTCTTTGTAATTTACCATTAGTATTGTTATATTTTATTATTTCTTCCTTGAAGCGGAATTCAGCCTCCGCGTATTACGTGGCAAAATTAGTACTTTTCCTTCACATATTGAAATTTATAGCATCCTTTTTTCGTTTTTCAATCCCAAATCCCGTAACTTTGCAAAAAGATTACCGCCCAACGGCCCCATCGGGAATGTCGTTCGTGGCGTCTCACGCTCATTCTTACTATGATACTCAAGAATATATCCATCCTTAATTATAAAAATATCCGATCGGCACAGATCGACTTCTCTCCCAAGATCAACTGCTTCATCGGCAGCAACGGAGAGGGAAAGACGAATCTGCTGGACGCCATTTATTACCTCTCCTTTTGTCATAGCAGTTTCACACATGTCGACTCGGTGAACATCACACACAACGAGGAATTCTTCGCCATTGACGGGCGCTACCTCACCGACCGCGACGAGGAGCTGCAAATCAATGTGGGCATGAAGCGCGGACAACGCAAGCATTTCCGCAGGAACAAGAAAGAATACAAACGGTATGCAGAGCATATCGGACTCATTCCCCTGATCTTTGTCTCCCCGTCTGACAACATTCTTGTTGAAGGTGGCGGAGAGGAACGACGCAAGCTGATGGACATCGTCATCTCACAACTCGACCATACCTATCTCGATGCCCTGATGCGCTACAACAAAGCCTTGCAACAGCGCAATGTGCTCCTCAAGATGGAACAGGAGCCCGACCCACAGCTCCTGGAGATCTGGGAGGAAGAGATGGCCGTACAGGGAGAGCGTATCTATCACCGGCGCGACGCGTTCGTCGATGAGCTGATACCCATCTTCCAACAGGTGTATCAGAAAATATCCGGACAGCACGAGGAGGTGACCCTCCGCTATGTGTCCCACTGCCAACGGGGTCCGCTGCTCGAAGTGATCCAACGCGCCCGCTTCAAGGACCGTGCCGTAGGCTATTCGCTCCACGGTATTCACCGCGACGATCTGGAGATGCTCATCGGCGGCTATCCCATGCGGCGCGAGGGCAGTCAGGGACAGACAAAGACTTTCGTACTCTCCCTGAAACTGGCCCAGTTTGATTTTCTCCGCCGGACAGCCTCGTCCACCACTCCCCTGCTCCTGCTCGACGACATCTTCGACAAGCTCGACGCCCGACGCGTGGAACAGATCGTCGATCTTGTCTCCGGCGACACCTTCGGACAGATCTTCATCACCGACACGAACCGTGACCACCTCGACAAGATCCTCTCCCACAGCCACCACGACTACAAACTTTTCGATGTGGAAGGAGGAGAGATCTCCGAAAGGGCACAATAATCCCCAACCGCGTCAGGCCGCAAACATTCGTTTTATCGGCTTACCGATTGGGGACAGATAAACTCCGGACGATCTAATAAATACGGACGTCGGTGATAATGGATGCTCCGACGGCCTCGTTGATGCGTCGCGTCAACTGCGAGCGCATCATCAAGAGATCCTGACGGAGGGCAGGATTGGTGATCTTCACAAAAAGGATCTGGTTCTTGATATACTTCTCCGCCGTATAACGGGCACCCAACGACCCTGTCACTTTCTCCCATGCGGCCATAGCCCTCTGCTGCAGCAAAGGGGTCTCCAGCCCTTCCTCCCGGAGAAAGCGCTTTAAAATATCATGAAGAGCCTCAGGATGCTTCTTAAACATAATTGCACTTGATCTATAAGAAACTGTCGGCAGACCGGTTTCAGGCTTGTCATCCCCCGTCACCGCCGCACCTATATACCTACCGGCTGACCATCACCTCGTCCATAGGGACATCATACTTATCGGTAGGAATCTCACTGACTATCTGGAAACCGAATCCCACTCCGATCTTATAGGCATTCCTCAAAAGCGGCAACATACGGTCGTAATAGCCACGGCCACGCCCCAGACGCCAGCCCTCAGAAGAGAAAGCCATGCCCGGCACACCCGCTACCTCTATCGAGTCATAATCCGTATATTCCGGGCCGGAAGGCTCCCAGATATGCAACGCACTTTCCTGCAGGTCGTCCGCCGTGGTGTAGCGGTGGAGGGTCATCGTATGCGCATCCCTCACCCGGGGCAACAACACCGTCTTCCCCATCTCTACGAGGCGGTCGACCAGCTCGTGCGTCCCCACCTCATCCGGCAAGGAATAGTAAACGAGTATCACCCGGGCAGCCTTCACCCGCACATGGGCAAGGAGACTGGCAGTGATGTCTTGCGACATCACTGCCAGTTCGTCCTGTGTATGTGCAGCCTTACGGCTGCGGATCATCTTTCTTACTTCCCGTTTGTCCATACCTACCGTTTCTTTGTAGCGGCTTTCTTGACCGGGGCCTTGGGGAAGGCCGCATGATCGCGGAACACCTTGAGAGCCATGGTGATCGCAGGATCATCCTGGTTAAGGTACTCGTACAGAGCCTGCTCATCCAACATATTGTAGATGATACGCGAGTTGATGAAACGGTCGAGCAACGTGTAGCTCTTACGTATGAGCAGGTTGCGGCGCTGCAGGCCACGATGGTCGGCATAGTTGACAAAGTCGCCCACGAGATTCTGCTTCTCCAGATATTTAGCCAGATCGAGCATCTTCTGGAACTGCTTCATCTTCGCACGGTTATTGTCCGTATAAGTGTAAGCGTACTGCAGGATCAGACCACTGAGTATGGCCTGCTTATAATAGGATGTGACATTGGCCGTATCCTCAGCCACGAAGATATCGGGCGTGATGCCACCTCCGCCATACACGATGCGTCCCAGACCGGTGTGATAGGCAGGGCCCGTATGCTTGATGCTGTCCTGCGAGAAATATTCTCCTCGCTGATAACGCGTCAGCAGATCCTGAGCATAGTTCTCGTCCTCTCCGTTCACGTACGGTTTCTGAATACAGCGTCCCGATGGAGTGTAGTAGCGGGCAATCGTCAAGCGGATCATACTTCCGTCGGGGAACGGGATCTGCTGCTGGACAAGTCCCTTACCGAAAGAGCGGCGGCCGATGATGGTAGCACGGTCATTATCCTGCATGGCTCCGGAGAAGATCTCTGCGGCAGAAGCCGTCTCCTCATTGATCAGAACCACGAGCGGGATCTTCTGATAAGCGCCGTGCCCATCCGTGCGGAACTCCTTACGCGGCTGCTTGCGTCCTTCCATATAGACGATGAGCTTGCCCTTCGGCAGGAACTCATTAGCCATCTGCACGGCACTCTGCATATAGCCGCCCACATTGTCACGCAGGTCTATCACAAGATTGGAGAAGCCCTGCTGCGACAGGTCAGCCAGAGCAATCAGCAACTCAGGATAGGTCTTCTCACCAAAGCTGTTCACCTTGATATATCCGGTGTTCTCATCAAGCATATAGGTGGCCGTGATGGTCTTTGTAGGTATCTCGCCACGCGTCACAGTGTAAGTGATGGGCTTGGCATGACCGAAACGCTTCACGGTGATCTTCACCTTCGTGCCTTTCTGACCCAACAGGCGATGCTTGGCCTCATCTTCCGTAACGATCTTGCCGACAAACTTCTTTCCGTCAACGGCAATGATCATATCGCCTGCGATGATACCGGCCTTCTCTGCCGGACCGTTCTTGATCACATTCTGCACATGGATCGTATCCTGACGAATCGTGAACTCTATACCCACTCCCGTAAACGAGCCTTTCAGCTCATCGGTGGCTTTCTCCACATCTGCCGCGGGAATGTATACGGAATGCGGATCGAGCTCGGCCAATATCTGAGGGATGGCCTTCTCCACGAGCGAGTCCATATCCACCTTGTCCACATACTGGTCGTCGATGATATGAAGCAGGTTGCTCAACTTATTGCTTCCGTTGGAAATGATATTGAGCCGGTTGCCCGAAAAATGATTGGCGTAGAACGAACCAATCACTATGCCAATGACCACGCAGAGGGACATCAGCAACGGAGTAAACCTATTCTTGTTATCTGTCATTTTTGTATTATTCTTCATAATGTACTACCTCCACACCAGCGCGTTCCAACAGTCTTATGCCGTCCTCTATACGGTATTTCTCACCATAGACCACCCTTCGGATTCCTGCCTGAATGATCAGCTTTGAGCATTCCATGCAAGGAGAGGCCGTGACATACAATGTAGCACCATCGGAATTGTTGCTCGAACGGGCGAGCTTGGTGATCGCATTGGCCTCAGCATGAAGGACGTAAGGCTTCGTCACATCATTCTCCTCGCACACATTCTCAAACCCGCTGGGAGTACCATTGTAACCGTCGGAAATGATCATCTTGTCCTTCACCACCAGGGCGCCTACCTGCCGACGCTTGCAATAGGAGTTCTCGCTCCATATCTGTGCCATGCGCAGATAACGGCCATCGAGCTGATGCTGCTTCTCCTGCTCGTTCTCCTTGATGCCATTGCGTTCCAGCAGGGCCTCGATGGTGGGCTCGCCGCCACGGAACCGACGGTAGAGCGTCATCGGATGCTCCGTGCCTCCCTTGGAAAGAACCATGTCGCGGAACCGATGGGCTATATCCCGGTTGAAAATGCCATGCTTCTTGAACACGCTGAAAGCATCGGCATCGAGCACCTCTGCCCACTTATAGCTATAATAACCGGCAGCGTATCCTCCCGCCATGATATGCGAGAACTGCACTGTCATACACGTATCGGAAAGCTGAGGGGTGACCATGGCCGGAGCCCATGCCTTTTTCTCGAAAGGAATGATGTCGTCGGTGAACTCCTTCTCCTGTGTATAGTAAGCCATGTCGAGCAGGCCGAAGCTCACCTGTCGCAGACAGCTGTAGGCGACATTGAAGTTCCGGCTCTTCACGATCCGGTCGATCAGCTCATCGGGAAGCGGCTCGTCCGTCTGGTAATGGAAAGCAAAGGTGCGGAGGAACTCACGCTCCACCGCATAGTTCTCCATGAACTGTGAAGGCAGCTCCACGAAATCCCAATACACATTCGTTCCGGACAGGGAGGAGAAACGCGTGTTGGCAAACATGCCATGGAGCGAATGGCCGAACTCGTGCAGGAATGTCTCCACCTCTCCCAGCGTCAGCAGGGCGGGCTTCTCTGCCGTCGGCTTTGTCAGATTCATCACCACACTGACATGCGGCCGCACATTCACACCCTTACGCGAGATGTACTGCTCCTGGAACTCTGTCATCCAGGCACCGCCCTGCTTGCCCTTACGGGGGAAGAAGTCGGCATAGAACACGGCCAGATACTCTCCATTCTCATCATACACCTCATAGGCTTTCACATCGGGATGGTACACAGGAATATCCTTGTTCTCACGGAAGGTGATGCCGTAGAGCCTGTTGGCCAGGCCGAACACGCCGTCGATGACTCTATCGAGCCGGAAATAGGGACGGAGCATCTCCGCATCGAGATGATAGCGCTCGACCTGAAGCAGATGACTGTAGAAGCTGAAATCCCATGGCTCCAGATGGAAATCGTCGCCTTCCATCTCACGGGCCTTCGCCTCGATGGCCTTCACCTCCTCCACAGCAGTAGGCTTATAGGCGGCGAGAAGGTCGTTGAGCAACTTATATACATTGTCGACATTGCCGGCCATACGGTGCTGGAGCACATAGTCGGCATACGTCTTATAGCCGAGCAGCTGGGCGATCTCCCTGCGCAGATTGATGATGCGGCGGCAGATATCCAGGTTGTTCTGATCATTGTCGTGCGTACAGACGGTGTTACGCGCCATGTACATACGGTGTCTCAACTCACGATTCTTAGCATAGGTCATGAACGGAGCGTAGGAAGGATAGTCCAGCGTGAACAGCCAACCGTCTTTCTCCTGCTCTTTGGCAGCCGTCGCAGCAGCGTCCATCGCCGACTCCGGCAGGCCTTCCAGCTGATCCTTATCCGTGATATGAAGGGTGAACGCCTTGTTCTCCTTCAGCAAGTTCTGCGAGAACTTCAGCGTCATCATGCTGCACTCCTCCGTGAGCTCGCGCAGCTTCTTCTTTCCCTCCTCGTCGAGAAGGGCTCCGCTACGGACAAAGCCGTCATACTCCTTCTGCAGAAGCGTCTGCTCCTCAGGGGTCAGATCGCGGTGATGCTCATAAACATGCTTCACACGGCTGAACAACTTGGAGTTCAGAATAACATCGTTCTGATGCTTCGTCAAAATCGGGCTGAGCTTCTGAGCCAGCGCTTCCATCTCGTCGTTCGTCTCGGCACTCATCAGACACGAAAAGGCTGTAGACACACGATCAAGGAGATCATAATAATGATCACCTTTCCCGTTCTCCTCACGAATGATCGTATTGTCAAACGTCGGTTCTGCAGGATCATTGACTATCAATTCGATCTCCTCGTCGTCACGCCGTATGCCCTCCATGAAGGCCGGCTCATAATCTTCAAAACGTATCTTATCGAATGGTACAGTATCATGCGGCGTGTCATAAGGCGCCATAAAAGGATTGATCCTTTGTTCCTCGTTATTTTCGTTCACCATGTCTGTTTTCTATGCTTTCATCAGTATATAATACACTGCAAAGTTAGTAAAATGAATGCAGACTGATAAGTAATTTAAGTAATATTTAACCAAATAAAAGTCTTAGGCCAACAGATAAGGCAAAGTGAATGTACCCATTGAAGAAATAATCCCCAAACGCTTTCATGAGAAGCCCGGGATAAAGAAACAATATGAAAAAGCAAAAGGCCCATACGCCGCGAATGCCGGCGTATGGGCCTGAGAGTCGTATAGAACGAAGCTTTCCTCTTTGTGTCATCACAAAATCGTCGTGCTGTGACGATCCCGACAAAGAAGGACCTGTCCTATCTGTGATATCAAAACATTATTTATGCTTGCCGATCGAGCGGATCCACTTCAGCGGCCGCTTGAGGAGGGAAGAGATACCGGAGTCGCGCTTCTCGGCTGCCGGTGCCTGTGCTGCCGGTGCCGGTGCCTGTGCCGGAGTCTGCGCCGTATTGCCCTTGGCATTACGGTCGTTGCGGCGGGCATTGTTGTTGCGCTGGCGGTTGTTGCGGCGGCGGTTGTTGTTCTGCTGTCCGTTTCTCTGTCCCTGCTTCTGCTCACCATTCTGATCCGGCTGCTTATTCTCCCGCGGCTGGCCGGCATTCTCCTGAGTGCCTGCGCCCTGCGGACGACGCCGTCTTCTGCGGGACTTACGGGGCTGTTGTCCTTCTCCTGCTACCGGTGCAGCCTTCTGCTCGCCATTGTTCTGCCTGGGCTGACCGTTCTCCGGCTTCTGCCCGGCAGCATCCTTACGGTTCTCGTCCTTGGGCTGACGCTGGTTGTTGTCATTACGGGGCTTACGGCGATGGGCATTGGCATTACGGTCGTTGCGCCGGCGGCTCTTGGCCGATGTCTTCGAACGACGGGTAGTAGTATATTCCGGACCCTCGCCACACTCTGCGGGCAACGGCAACTTCTCCACCTCTTTCTCGAGGAACTTCTCTATCTGATAGAAGGCATACATATCGTCCTCGTTGACGAAGGTGATGGCCTGACCGTCACGGTCGGCACGTGCCGTACGACCGATACGATGCACATAGTCCTCCGCGTCATGAGGCACATCAAAGTTGATCACGAGGGTGATATCGTCAATATCAATACCACGGGCCACAATATCGGTGGCTACAAGGACATCAATCTGGCCGCTCTTGAACTTGAACATGATGTCATCGCGCTGCTCCTGTGTCAGATCGGAGTGCATCTCGCCACTTGCGATCTTCAGACGCTGTAGGGCCTGGTTGATGTGCTTCACCTTCTGCTTCGAGCCGGAGAAGATAATCACGCGCTTCAGGTCGCCATTCTTAAAGATATCCTTAATGATCTGCAGTTTCTGTGTCTCGTAGCATATATAAGCCTGCTGCTTGATCTTCTCGGCTGGCTTGCTCACAGCGAGCTTCACCTCAACAGGGTTTTTCAGCAGGTTCTGTGCCAGCTTCTCAATATCCTTCGGCATTGTGGCGGAGAACATGATCGTCTGACAGCTGTCCGGCAGATAGGATGCGATCTTCATGATGTCTTCGGAGAATCCCATATCGAGCATGCGATCGGCCTCATCAAGCACAAAGAAGCTGAGCTTGCTCAGATCGACATTTCCCAAAGAGAGATGTGAGATGAGACGGCCGGGGGTGGCGATGATCACATCGGCACCAAGGCGCATCGACTTCACTTCCTGATCGAAGCGGTTGCCGTCATTACCACCATAGACCGCCACACTCGATACGCCCGGCGTATAGTAAGCAAAGCCCTGCATGGCCTGATCGATCTGTTGAGCGAGCTCACGTGTCGGCGACATGATCAGACAGTTCACCGCACCATCGGGATAGCCCCCATCGTCAAGCAAGGAAAGGATGGGAAGCAGATAGGCAGCAGTCTTTCCCGTTCCCGTCTGCGCCACACCCAACAAGTCCTTACCTTCAAGGATGGGCGGGATACAGTGTTCCTGAACAGGGGTGCACTCTTCGAAGTGCATGTCATAAAGTGCGTCAAGCACATTGTCGTTAAGATCTAATTCTTCGAATTTCATAATTTCTTTTTCTTTTTAATTCGGCGCCTTGCGGTAACAGAACCACGCAATGACTGCAAAGATGGCATTGGGAATCCACGCCGCCAGCATAGGCGGGAAAGATGCATTGATGGCAAACGTCGCCGACACCGTCTGCAACATGATATAGGCAAAGCTCAATGCCAAGCCAATGCCCAGGTACATACCCATACCCCCCTTACGCTTCCTTGACGAGAGCGAGGCACCGATGGTGGTAAGGATAAACGAAGCAAAAGAAGATGCGATACGCTTGTGGTACTCCACCTGATATTGCACGACATTACCGCTTCCCCTGTCGATCTGCTTGGAGATATATTCCTTCAGTTCCGGAGAGGTGAAGGTCTCCTGCTGTCCCTTGGAATACACAAGATCGGTAGGCTCCATCTGTATCACGGTGTCGCGCTGCGAGCCGCTGGTGATCTGCTCGCGCAAGCCTTTCAGCTGACGGATCTTCCAATTGCTGAGCTTCCAATGATACTTGGAGTCTGAGATCGTGTCGTACTGCACCTCCGTGGCTGTCAAGTGCGACACGAGTTTCTTGTTCTCGAACTTGTCGAGGCAGAAGCCATAGCCTTTCTTCAGATTGTCGTCATAATGCTGGATATAGGCGATGACACCCCGCCCCACCTGCAACTGCACGTTCTCGGCCGACGTATTCTTCTTCTTGTTCTTATACATCGTCTCGAAATTCTGACGGATCACCGTGCCATGAGGAATGACATAGGCCGACAGATAGAACGTCAGGCCTGAGATCAGCACACAAGAGAACATATAAGGACGCATCAACCGCTTAAATGATGTTCCTGCAGCCAAGATGGAGATAATCTCCGAATTGCCGGCAAGCTTCGAGGTGAAGAAGATCACGGCAATAAAGACGAAAAGGGGACTGAAAAGATTGGCGAAGTACGGTACGAAGTTGAGATAATAGTCCACGACGATAGCTCTCAACGGGGCATGATACTGCGTGAACTTCGCAAGATTCTCATTAACGTCAAAGACAATGCTAATAGAGATGATCAGTACAATAGAGAAGATATAGGTACCTATGAACTTACGGATGATATACCAATCCAGAATCTTCAGATAGCGGAAGGGGTTGAGATATTTCAGCCATGCGAACCACCGGGCCAGCCATACAAGCGCATGGCGTAGGCCAGCCGTATGGCGCCACGCAGACCGTACCTGCCTCGAGGCAATCATCTTACGGAACGGACGTCCCAAAGCACGCATCAACCGGAAATACAACCGATGGCGCCGCAGTTCTTCAAATGATCGTGATGAATGTTTCATCCTAAATAACATTTTACCGTATTCCTCCTATACCCTTCTACCCAACTGGTCGATGACCGATGCCTTCCACGGCATGAAGTCACCCTGGAGAATATGCTGGCGAGCATCACCTACAAGACGCAGGTAGAACGACAGATTGTGGATAGAGGCGATCTGCATAGCCAGCAGCTCCCCGGCCTTGAAGAGATGATGGAGATAGGCCTTTGTCGTGATGCGGTCGATCTCGCAGCCGTTAGGATCAAGAGGCGTGAAGTCGGTCTCCCACTTCTTATTCCTCATATTCATCGTACCCTCATAGGTGAAGAGCATGGCATTACGCCCATTGCGTGTCGGCATCACACAGTCAAACATATCAACGCCGCGCTCGATGCCCTCAAGAAGATTCTGGGGTGTGCCCACGCCCATCAAATAGCGGGGCTTGTCCTTCGGCAGGATCTCGTTCACCACCTCTATCATCTCATACATCACCTCCGTCGGCTCTCCCACGGCCAAGCCGCCGATGGCATTGCCTTCGGCCCCCTTATCGGCAATGAACTTAGCAGCCTCCCGGCGCAGGTCCTTATAGGTACATCCCTGCACGATGGGGAAGAGACTCTGATGATATCCGTACAGCGGCTCCGTCTCATTAAACCGCTTGATGCAACGGTCGAGCCAGCGCTGCGTCATGCCGAGCGACTTCTTCGCATACTGATAGTCGCTCTGTCCCGGCGGACATTCGTCGAGCGCCATCATAATGTCGGCACCGATGACACGCTCCGTGTCCATCACGTTCTCCGGCGTAAAGAAATGCTTCGATCCGTCAATATGTGACCGGAACTCGCATCCCTCCTCCGACAGCTTGCGGATGCCCGTCAGAGAGAACACCTGAAAACCACCCGAATCGGTGAGGATCGGACGCTCCCATCCATTGAAGCCATGCAGGCCTCCGGCGGCGCGCAGCACCTCCAGTCCCGGGCGGAGATAGAGATGATAGGTGTTGCCGAGAATGATCTGAGCCTTCACCTGCTCACGCAGCTCACTGAAGTGGACACCCTTCACACTGCCGCAGGTTCCTACGGGCATGAAGATAGGTGTCTGGATCTGGCCGTGATCCGTGGTGATCAGGCCGGCACGCGCCTCACTCGCTGCGTCTGTATGTTGTAACTCGAATGTCATTCCTTATCTTTCTTGTCGTCGTCAGTAATCGTAAAATCTACAGGATGGTCCACCTTCTCGTCGAGCAGTGCGAAATCCCATACATCCTGGACATTCTCCACATAATGGAACTCCACACCCTTGCGGTATTCCTGGGGGATCTCCTCGATATCCTTCTGGTTGTCCTTACACATCACGATGTGGGTGATGCCGGCACGCTTGGCAGCGAGGATCTTCTCCTTTATGCCACCTACAGGCAACACCTTGCCGCGCAGGGTGATCTCGCCCGTCATGGCCGTATTGGCACGTACCTTGCGCTGGGTGATAGCCGAAGCAATCGAGGTGGCGATCGTGATACCTGCCGACGGGCCATCCTTAGGCGTAGCACCTTCCGGCACATGGATATGGATGTTCCAATGATCGAAGAGACGATAATCGACACCGAGAGAGTCGATATGCGCCTTCACATATTCGAGGGCAATGACGGCGCTCTCCTTCATCACATCGCCGAGGTTACCCGTCAGCGTGAGCTTCGAGCCATGACCTTTCGAGAGGGAGGTCTCGATAAACAGGATCTCACCGCCCACCGAGGTCCATGCCAGTCCAGTGACCACACCGGCGTAATCATTACCCTGATAGATATCCCGATAGAAAGGCGGCTTGCCTATCAGCGTCTCGATATCGTCGGGCCGGATCGTGGTGATGACCTGTCCGTCGCCCGTAGCCAACTGGTAGGCTATCTTGCGCATGGTCTTACCTATCTGCTTCTCCAGCTGGCGCACGCCACTCTCACGGGTGTACGACTCCACGACCTTCTCGATAGCGCTCTTTGAGAACTTGATCTTCGGCTCATGCTTGTCCAGTCCGTTGTTCTTCAACTCACGGGGCACCAGATGACGCTTGGCGATCTCGATCTTCTCCTCCGTGATGTAACCCGACACCTCAATCAGTTCCATACGGTCGAGCAAAGGCCGGGGGATAGGATTCAGATCGTTGGCCGTGGCGATGAAGAGGACGTTCGACAAGTCGAAATCCACATCGAGATAGTTGTCATGGAAGGCATTGTTCTGCTCCGGATCGAGCACCTCCAGCAATGCCGAGGAGGGATCGCCGTTGATCGTATTCTGTGTCACCTTATCGATCTCATCCAAGACAAACACAGGATTGGCCGAGCCGGCCTTCTGCAGATTCTTGATGATACGGCCGGGCATGGCACCTACATAGGTACGGCGGTGCCCGCGGATCTCACTCTCATCGTGCAGACCGCCAAGCGACACACGCACATACTTACGCTTCAATGCCTCGGCAATGCTCTTGCCCAACGAGGTCTTGCCCACTCCGGGAGGTCCGTAGAGACAAAGGATCGGTGACTTCAGATCACCTCGCAACTGGCGTACAGCCAAATATTCGAGGATGCGCTCCTTCACCTTCTCCATGCCGTAATGATCACGGTCAAGGATGCGGCGGGCACGCTTCAAGTCGAGATTGTCCTTGGTAAAGACACCCCAAGGCAGTGCCACCATTTGCTGCAGATAGTTGAGCTGTGTCGAGTATTCGGGGCTCTGAGGATTAAAGAGGTCCAGCTTTTCCAACTCACGCTTGAAGGTCTTGGCCACTTCCTCAGGCCATTTCATCGTCTTAGCCTTCTTCTTCAGCTCAGCTTTCTCCGGCGACCGCTCATCGCCTCCCAACTCTTCCTGGATATTCTTGATCTGCTGATGCAGGAAATACTCACGCTGCTGCTCATCCAGCTCCTGATGCGTCTTCTGCTGAATCTCGTTTTTCAACTGGTTAAGCTGGATCTCCCGGTTGATGAGCTTGATCAGCTTCAAGGCACGCATCTTGATATCACCCTCTTCAAGGAGCGACACCTTCTCCCGCGTAGAAAACGGGCCGTTGGTGCAGAAGAACTCCATCAGATCGAAATCGCTCTTCATCTGCGCCAATGCCTCGTGAAGCTCGAAACTATTCTGTGAGTCTGAGGTCTCCACCATGGTCATCGCCTGCTTTCGCACTTGCTGGAAGATGGTCTTCACCTCGATGTCATCCTTATCCGGCATCACATCAGGGGTCGATGTCACCTCACCCACGTAATAAGGTGTGGTCTGTGTGATGGCATCCAGACGGCATCGGGCAAAAGCATGGAAGATGGCCGTCACATTGTTTTCCACATGCATGTCGAGCACACGGACAAGACGGGCATACACTCCGTACCGATACAAATCCTGAAACTCCGGCTCTTCCACGTCAGGATCCTTCTGCGAGAAGATCACGCAGACAGCATCATCTTTCTGCCGTCTGATATGACGCAACAGATTCAGACTGGCCTGACGGCCTAACATAATGGGTACCAAGGTGTTCGGAAAGAGCACCATATTGCGAGTGGCAAGGAGAGGAGCCGACTGGGGAAGGTCCTTTATTTCTGAGTCTCCATCCAGGGACTCACCAATATTGGTAATGAAATGGAGCACCGCTCCGCGTTCTTTATTCATATTGTTCAATGCGCTATTAGTAGGCGGAAAGGCCCCTATCATAAGGATGACCGCCTCTCATGCAGAGACAGACAAAGCCCTGTTGACGTCCGGACACAATACGCCTTTAGAGTGCAAAGTTACTAAAAATATTCCATTCACACCGTACAACACCTCTGAATTTTAGGATACCACTCCACTTGCTCCGCAAAATCAAAGATTTATGGACAACAAAGGAAAGGGATTTTATTAAGGCGTGATAAATAAAAGACTGTCCATCCGTATGCCAAGAGCACGGCTTTTTCTTGAGCTTTCCCGAAGTGCCATGCTCTCCGAAGGCAAACGGCCCCTCACGCTCCATCATCTTCCCGTCCCCACTGTTGTTCCCTTAACTAGAAGGGCATGCCGACAGCAAAGTGGAAAGTGAAGTCACGAGAGAAGCGGGGATGGAATATCGCCCAATGCTCCTGCTCAGTAAGATAAGCAGGATTGATCGCCTTCATGCCGAAGTCGAAACGGAGAATGAAATAGTCGAAGTTCAAACGCAGACCCAGACCATAGGCCACGGCGATCTGCTTATAGAATTCATTCAGCTTGAACTGTCCGCCCGGCTGGTCAGGATAGTCACGCAGCGTCCAAATATTTCCCGCGTCTATGAACACGGCTCCATTGAACTTCCAGAACAGGTAAGTACGCAGTTCCGCATTCAGATCGAGCTTCACATCACCCGTATGGTTGATGAAGTCGATACGTCCGTCCGTTCCTCGGAAGCTGCCGGGACCGAGCTCACGCACCGACCATCCACGCACGCTGTTGGCTCCTCCGGAGAAGTAACGCTTCTCGAAAGGCAGCACGTCCGAGTTGCCATAAGGCCAGGCGATACCAAAGTCGCCATGAAGGGCAAGCGTATTGTTCTGGTCGATCCGAAACAAATGAGTATAATCAAAATCAAACTTAATATACTCAGCGTAGGCTATATTAAATAAGGTATAGCGTCCCTCCTCATCACGTCTGAATCCAGCGGTCTTTGCGATGGCCTGGAGCAGGTTGCCCGCAGTCTCGATATTCGCTCTCAGAGCATCCACGCCATTATTATAGGTGATACCGAATCCGGTGCGCATAATGAAGAGATCCTCATAGTTGTAGCGGAGGATGGCATTACGGTTGGACACCGAGTCCAGATAGTCGTGCTTGAACGTCTCGCTGATCCACGGCATATAGACATAGTTCAGATTGAGCACATCGAAGCGGTAGGACGTATGGTGCTGTGGCTCTGACCACTGGTATCTCCACGAGGTGGAGAACACACGACGATGAAACTCGGGACGATTCTGCAGATCCCAGCTGACAGCCAACTCTGACGTTGCCGTGCTCCGCCGCTTAAAATCTCTGGAGAGAAAAGGAGCGAGCATACGCGGGAACTGCAGACGTGCCTCCACGCCGTACTCCTCATAATTTTCATCACGATAGCCCTCGAGACCGGTGATGGCCTCAAAGGCGCCGCGAAGCTCCAGGCTTAGCAGCTCACTGCCTTTGAAGAGGTTGCGGTTGGAATAGGTGAGAGAGGCCGCCGCGCCGAAATCTCCGGCCGTATTGGTTCCTTCCGGTTCAAAAGAGATCGTCGAGGGCTTGTTCGTGCTCACCTGTATATCCGCGTCGAGCACGTGAGCGTCAGGACGCTCATTCAACTGGATATTCGTATAACGGACGGCTTGAAGACGGCCGAAATTGTTGTATGTGCGCTGTAAGTCAGAGGCATTGAAATATTCTCCCGATTCTAATGCCGTATTATATTCCAGTGTGCTCTGCCGGAGATGTATCTTGCCGTCTTCGCCTCCCAAATAACGGATGTCTCCTATCCTATAACGAGGATGAGCGGTAAGAATGCTGTCACCTGATGTACGGTATCTGTCAAGATGAAGCGTCACCCCTACCTGATTGTCGTAACGTGAGGAGTCTGTCGTGAAATAGATGAAATCGCGGTGGAACTTATAATATCCGGAATCCATCAGCACCTTTGTGATACGCTTGCGCTCACTGTCAAGACGGTCGACAGAGAACCGCTCACCCACAGTCAGACGGCTCGACGAAGAAATACCGTCCTTATCTTGCGGAGCAACTGATTCCGTATGCTTCTCTGCACCTGTTAAACTGGCATCGTGCCGATCCAGCACCCGTTCCACCTCCGGGTCGTCAATATCATAGTCTACCCTAGAGATATAATACGGCTGTCCGGGATGAAGATTATAGATGGCTTTCAGCCTCTTGCCATGCTGTTCCGTCTCCAAATCGGCCGAGGCATGCATATATCCCATGTTGCGCATGGCCTGCGTCAGATCGTTGAGCGACAGACGAGCCTGCACTGAGTCGTAGAGCACGGGAGCCTCGCCCATCCTCCTCAGCGTGCGGTTGATCCATTTAGCCGTGTCCGTGCCTGCCAGACTATATGTTGCAAGAGGAATCTTAAAGAGTGAGAACCACTTGGAATTCGTCTTCTGACGGACATACGACCGTAACGCTCCGCCATCGACATCCTTATTATCGCTCCTCACCTCTACATTCTCCAGCAAATACTGGCCATCAGGAATTAGGCGCGACACATTACATCCGCCAAGACCAGCCATCACAGCCAATCCCAGCAGCAGCATAAGCACATGCTTCTTTAGTCTGTCGTATTTTTTTCTTACCCTCATTATGGACGTTGCAATTCCATCAAGTTGCAAAGATAAGACATTTATTCCATTTCTCCAAATATATAATATCAAGGTGGCTAGCGAATGGCATAAACTCAAATCAATTGACTTGGGTTAAACGTAAAATGAAGATGACACCCAAGCAATATGCCCAAAGCCTATCCTGACAATTATCCATCAGGGCAGACTCATATCCTGACAGGACATAGACAGCTTCATTCATCAGTCCCTTCCCGGTTTCCATAAAAAGACGGCCATCCATACAATTGATGTATAAATGGCCGTATACTATGCCTGAATACAATGATTATGATTGATTATTGATAACACGTTTATAGTCCAACTTTTGCTATTTGTATTTCTGTACGCGCTCATCATTGATCACACCATTCCAATTCATACCATAGGCAAAATCGTAGGTGTGGCCATCAATGTCGGTATAGGGTATCATATCGCGGGCCACGTCCTCACGCTGGAGCTCCACCGTCTCCATATTCTTCGGGAACTGGCAAGGCAACAGGGCCGAGGGCTCCTGACGACCACTGATAAGATCGAAGAACGGTTGCGAGCTCGTGCCAAAGCTGACAAGGATAGCATCCGCACTCTTCTCAAACTCGCTCACGATGACGGGACGGGTGGCATTGAGCAGTACGATGACAGGCTTTGAGCCCATCTTCTGCCTTGTCTCGTTGACAAGGATCATATCGTCCTTATTGGCCGTCTTCACGGTCTTGCCCTTATAGGAGCGGTTGGTGAAGCTCTCCTTCGGATCACCGCCAGCGATGCTCACGGGACGGGCTTGGATAGCCGTATAATCATTGTACTGCAGCGAGATGGGTACATAACCGTTGCCTCCGGCCTTCACATCATTGGCCGAATAACCCGGTCCACTCATCGGTCCGTCAATACCCACAATGGCAAAGTCAGCCTCATCAGGACTGTCGACCACCTCATAATATTTCCCGACCATCTCCAAGTCGAAGGGAACATCCCAGTAATCCTTTGTCACATTGCCAAAGAAATCGACAGTGGAAGGGAAATGACGCTTGGGAACATAGACCTTCAGACGATTGTCCTTCAACGGCAATACATGACCGTGATTCTTCAGCATGACGATCGATCTCACCTGAGCGGCATAGCCCTTGGCCATAAAATCCTTGTTACCGACAGTAGCACGCGACTTGGCCACATCGAGATAGGGATTCTCAAACAATCCTGTGCGGAATATCGGCATGAGCAACCGGCGGGCGGAAGCCATGATACGGCGGTGCCAGGCGTCCTTGCCATATTCCTCATAGCCCATACGGAAAGCCTCCAATACCGGACCCTTATCATTATTGCCACCAAACTGGTCGACACCGGCCTTTAGGATCTCATAGTGACGCTGTGCCTCGCTGAGCGTCTCCACACCCCAGCACTTACCGTCGAAGCTGTCGATCGCCTTGTTGTCGGCCGTCACCATCCAGTCGGTACAAGCCACGCCGTCAAACTTGAACTCATTGCGGAGCAGGTCCGTAACAATATATTTCGAGAAGCTCTCACCCACATTCTTGCCCGAGGGGTCCTGCCCCCAAGACACGTTGTAGAAGGTCATCACCGCTCCCGTCTCCTTAGTGGGGCCATCGAGCTTGAACGCACCATTGAGGAACGACTGCATCGCCGTACCGAAGAACTGTCCTCCGGGATATACTCCGTACTTGCCATAATTGTAATGGCTGTCGCGGCCTGCCTCCACAGTGCCTCCACCGGGCCAGTGCTTCGACATGCACGACACCGACTCGTATCCCCATCCGTCCTTAATGGCGGCATCGCCAAGGGAGGTCTGGAAGCCATCGACATACGCACGGCTCATATCCGTGACGAGCTGTGGATCCTCCCCGAAAGTACCGGTGAAGCGGGTCCAACGAGGCTCTGTAGCCACATCGACCTGAGGCGACAGGGCTGTGGTGATGCCTAAGGCACGGTATTCCTGCGCACCAATATGTCCGAACTCCCTCACCAGGCTGGGATCGAACGTGGCAGCCAGTCCTAAAGCCGTAGGCCAGTGAGAGATGTCTCCGGCTGCACCATAGTTGTACTCAGCATTGGCTGCCGTCTCGTGGCGGGGATCGGTCGAGTTGTTCACGGGAATGCCGTGCTTCAGTCCCTCCACATAAGCCTGCAGATTGTTGCTCCACTCCGCAGCTGTCGCCGCATCCTTCACTTTCGTCACGAGCACGGCACGCAGATTGTCGTCCTTGAGGAACTTCTTCTGCACATCGCTTAGCGTTGCGGCGCTCACCCTAGCCTTTGTAAATGTCTTGCCATTGTAAGTGGAAGCACCATACCCTACCTCAGGAGAAGGTATCTGCTGATGAGCCGAATAGAGCATCAGACCGGCGATCTCCTCATCCGACAACTGTGACACAAGGTCATTGACACGCACATCGAGGGGCAGACGCCAGTCCTCATAATTGTCGAGCCGGCCATTGCGGTTGAGATCCTTAAACCACAAGCCGTCCTGGGAAAGCAACCTCACACCGCTCTTCGGCGAATAGCCCAGCGTGGGGCCACCTTTCTGCACCACGAGATTATACTGGCCTTTCTTCACAATGGCAGGCCGGTCGGCTGCCTGCATGCCCGTGGTAAGGCACAAGCCGACAGCGAAAAAAATAGAATAATTGAATTTCATAGATGATAAAATTACCCGGGCCACCCTGTCCCTAGTCAGCCGCTTAAACCGGCAAAAGACATCACAACAAGCGTAACGGCCCGATAAATAACCGATTTATTCTTTACCTATCTTCAGCAGATCAGCGTCGAAATCACCTTTCCGACACCGGCTATCGGTATCGAATATCATTGTGGCGGGGGGGCCAACCGGATAACCCACCCCACATCAGTCAGGT
>OGQM01000672.1_pt1 | contig 28249 bp, 29 predicted proteins | sample 1553191 | NCBI WGS metagenome assembly OGQM01 (sample SAMEA2579954, study PRJEB22360) | human gut metagenome | biome: human gut; feature: human-associated habitat; material: faeces | place: Denmark | collected 2008/2010 | reverse complement strand
CCTTTTAAATATTTTATTAAATAAAATCATTCAACGGTTTATTTTTTGAATAATCCTCTTTCATTTTTTCAAGATTTTTCTTATCTGTTTGAGATAAGAATCTTTCTACATATTGTAATTTAGCGTTATTTTTAGCATTTGAGTGTTGAACAAGATATTTCAAAATATCAGTTTTAAAGCTACTAAACATTAAGCTCTTTAATGAAGAGGCATCAGTTGATTCAACCATTTCTCCAATTGCTTGAGATCGTTCTCTTGTATTTAATTGTTTAAACGCTTCCTTCTTTTCAGCAATTGATTTTTCTTTAAACTCTTTAGAAGTAATTGTTTTTAGAATACTTGCACTAGAAAGATTTCTGTTTGTAGAAACAGTAACTACATTATCATTTTTTGCTGATGAAGTTTTAGTTGTTTGAGTTTGTGGTTGAACATCTTTTTGAACTTTTGCTTTTTCAGCTGCTTCTTGAGCTTCTTTTGCACGTTGAGTTTCAGCTTTTTTAGACTCTGCGACTTCTTTATCTCGTTGAGCTTGTTCTTCATAACGAACTTTAGCTTCATCCAAAGCTTTTAATGTCTTTTCAGAACCTTGTTCTTTCAACATTTTAACAACATCGTCAACGTTTTCAGGATCTAATTCATAAGCATGGTTTGCTAAATTTGTCATTGCGTCTTCATTACCTGAATCAACAGTTCTTTGTGCGATTTCTTGTTGAATTTTTGCATTTTCATACATTTGAACAAAATCAGCATTTGTAATGTTATAAATATCATCAACATCATGCTTACGACCTAAATCATCTGCCATTAATTGGTTTTCTTCTTGATACTTATGGCCTTGTTTACCTTGTTCGCTTAAGTATGCCTTTCTTGCATCTTCAGATAATTCTTCAAAACCTTTATAACGTTCAGTAATCACTTGAGCTTGAACTTTTGCATCTTGAATACTAGTTTCTGACGTTACACCTAAACGAGCAACAGCTTGCCTTTCTTCTGGTTTTACTGTATCTATAACTTTAGAAGTAACTCGGCATAAACTGGCCTTTTGTTCATCACTAGCATTATTCAGATCAAGCGTTTCACTCTTTTTCAATGCAGCTTGTGTGTTACCACTTAATAAATCCAATTCAATTTCTGCACAACCTGATAGCGCACAAACTTGAGCTTTTGTTACGCCATTACTATCTGTACAGATATTTTGAATTTTTCCTCCTTTTTGACCAGTTTTTTCAAAAAATACATCTGCTATTTCTTTTTCTACTTTTTCAACAGATTCTTTATCGCCATTTAAAGCTTCTAACAATGCATCATGCGTGCTTTTTGTACTTTCAATAGCTTCTGTTGCTGTTCTTGAAAAAGTAGAAGCATCTCTTTTCATAGCTGACATGCCCGCTTGTTCAATGTTATCTGCAGAGATTGTAGCAATGTTAGAACCTAATGTTTGTGCATAATGAGTACCTTGACCAAAATCATCAGCAAGTTCTTCTGCATCTCTAATGGCTTGAGCTTGGTCAGCAGATGTTAAGCCTCTTTCTGAAATACCTTGAGTAATTGCTGCTTGTGCTGTTGTAACTTGAGCTTCTACAGAATCACGAGATGTAATAATTCTACTATTTGCATGTTTTCTTGCAACTCTAGACAAACCACCTGCAATCGACATTAAGTAAATACCTGATGTAGATGAACGGTCTGTGTTCTTTAATAATTCATCAATTTTTCTTTCACGTTCTTCCGGTGACATATTTTTCATGTTTTCTTTGATATATCTTGCCATCAAAGTTTTTCTGTCATCATCAGTTTTAATATTTGCATAATCTCCTGGAAACGCATTTTGCAATTCTTCATCTACAGAATTACCATCCTTTTGGTATCCACGTTCACCAAAGAATGCTTCTCTTTCACGAGTTGTACCATTTGCCATGTGTTCAATTACACGACCGTCAACATATTCAGATGATACCAATTTATATTTTTTACTTACTCCTTGGTACATTTTTAATTGTTCGGCCGTCATTTGTTCTTTGTGTTCTGAACCATCATCGTGAATTTTTATAATTTCACCAGTTTGTTGATTATATTTTACACTTACAACTTTTGACATTTCCGGATCTGCAATTTTACCGGCAAATTTAGATTTAACTTCATCACCTTTAGCAAATTGTTTAGTCAAGAATGAATCAACAGTATCATTTGACACTTTTGCAAAATTAAAATTCATGTTTTTAAACCAATTGTCATTTGCCTTTTTGAAATCAGCAGCATAATCTTTGCCCAACGCACCTGATGCAGAAGCTAATTGACCAACATTTTGAGTTTGTGACAATGAAGGAGTATTTGAATTTCCGCCACCAAAGCCATTGCCAAAAATAGACGTACTTTGGCTTGATAATGGAACATTTGCGTTAAATTTTGGAGTATTTCCAAAATTAAATTTAGTTTTTGATGTAAATGTAACAGGAGTCTTTTTTTGTGCATTTTGGTTGTTATTAAAACCAAATACAGAACCTCCTGCATTTCCTTTTAAGTCTTTTAAATTTGCAGTATTCTTAGCCCCTGAAAAGCTGATTTCGATGTTGTTTGCTTTTGCAAACGCCATAACCTCTTTATCAGAAGCTGTTTTTGGTAAATTATAGAGTTGTCTGATGTTTTCTAGAGTTAACGCCATAGTTTATCCATAGTTTTACTAATACTATATTTATATAAAGAGGTTTTATATTCAGTTATTGTCATGATTTCAGCCAAGTTTTTAAAATTTTTACAAAAATTTACAAACAGCCAAAACCATGATGTCTACATGATTTGAAACCATTTTTCACAAAATCCATTTTATACGTGATTTACTTTTTTGTAAATATTTGTTAACATAAAATCATCTAAAAAGGCAACTTTTTTTGAAAAAATTTCTTTATATAAGTACGAGAGATTTAAAGAGGATTTTAAAATGGATAACAAAGTAATTAGATTACAAGTTTTAGATAAAGTTGAAACACCTGTTGAAAAAGAAGAAAAAACTGTTTCTGTTCCAACTTCAAACGTTTCAAATCCTATTTACAAAAAAATGTTGGCATTTCACCACGCAAAAATCGGTGAAAAATTATCTGTTAAAGATATTTTGCGTTAATATTATGTTATGTCATACGTTAAAAATAAAATTTATTTAGCTCTGAGCAAAACTCAAAAATCAGCGCTATGTAACTTTTTAAGGGCATTGGTAAAAAAATGTCCTGATTTTGACGTTCAAAAAATATACGAAAAATTTATTGAAGACGAAGAATATTATTTCAAAATGGAGAATCCTCATTTTGAATTTCTCGAAGACCTTCTCTACGATGAAGACTTCAAGTCTGACACACTTTTGTATTTAAAAGAATGCAAGTCATATTACGATTACAAAGAAACACAAAAACCTTTAATTGAGGCACAAAAAGCCTTTGAAAAACAAAAACGAAAATTTTTGCAAGACGTTAAAATGCAAAAAGAACCACCGACAAAAAAACAACTTTATTATTACGAGCGTTTGTGCAAAAAATATAATATAGACAAAAAAGATACAAAAAATTTGTCAAAATTTGATTTAAAAACAATGATAAGTGAGATTTTAGATGAGTATAGTAGAAATAGTGAAAATATTGACCTCAGCGGGGATTGAGCAAAACGAGGCTAATGCCGAAGTTAAAATGCTTATTGAACATTTCTGCGGTTACAGTGCCATTGATATCGTTATGGGCAAACGTTTAGACGAAAGTAAGCTTAATCTTGTCAGAGAAAAAGCGCAACTTCGTGCCCGTACTCGCATGCCAATCCAACATATTTTAGGATTTTCATACTTTATGGGCGATAAGTTTAAAGTTTCCAAAGATACTCTTATTCCTCGTGATGAAACTGAAATTTTAGCAAGAAAAGCTATTGATATTATCAATAAAAACAATCTTAAATCTGCGCTTGATATCGGAACCGGCACGGGTATTTTGGCTTGCACTATAGCTAAATACACATTGAGCAACGCAACGGCTCTTGACGTGTCAGAAAAAGCCTTAAAAATTGCAGAAGAAAATATTAAAAATTTAGGTTTAAGCAAAAAGGTTAAAGTACTTAAGTCTGATTTATTTGAAAATGTGGATGAAAAATTTGATTTAATCGTTTCTAATCCGCCATACATCCCTCTAAGCGAAAAAGCTACAATTCAAAAAGAAGTAACTTTTGATCCTGAATTAGCACTTTTCACTAAAGATGCCAAGGGTTTAGAATTCTATGAAAAAATTATTAAAGAAGCTAAAAATTATTTAAACAAGAATGGATATTTATTGTTTGAAATGGGCATAGATCAAAGCAAAGAGATAAAAGAACTTTTAGAAACTAATGGTTACAAAAATATCGAAATCATAAAAGATTTAGCAGAAATTGACAGAGTCGCAATCGCTCAAATTTAAAAATATTGACTTTAAAAAATAAATCATTAAATAAATCATACAAATAGATGTATAAACAAAATGCATTATGCCCCATAATGTTAATGTGAGAGTGTAATATGCCTTTCGTTTATAGACTACAAAAAGTACTTGATTTCAGAATACGTAAAAAAGAAGAGCAATTGATGGTTCTTCAAAAAGCTCAGCAAGCGTTATACGAGGCTGAGGCAGATATTCAACGTAACAACACTGAAATTGAAGTTACAAAACAAAACCAAAGACACGCTGATTTCACAATGATGGAAGCTTATGACAACTACTTACATCATTTATGGGAAAAAGCAGAACAGCTTGAACTTGTAAGACAAGAAAAAGAAGAGATTGTTCAGCAGGAAATGCAAAAACTTGTCGAACTGGAACAAGCGGTAAAAGTACTTGAAAAACACAAGGAAAAATCAAGAGATGCCTACATTGCAGAAGAAAAAGCTGCAGAATTGAAAAATATGTCAGAATTAGGTGTTCAAAGATACTTCCAACAATCTAGAGAAACACGAGAAGAGCAAGAGTTGCTAGAGCAATATCAAAGAGAGATAGAGAGAGAACATGGAAATTAACAAAACATCAGCCCAAAAAATTGATAACAATGTTCAAGTAGCACAAGCTACAACAACAAAACCTGCCGTAAAAACTGCAGAAGGTACATCATTTAAGGATGCTGTATCCATGATGTCTGACATTGATGTTGCAAACAATGCAAAAACTGACGTTAAACCAGCAAACACAACAGAAACAGCGGGTAAAACTGTAAACTCAACAAAAGATTTTCAGTTTATCTCTACAACTGAAAATAAAACATCTTTTGATAAAACTTTAAACAAAGAAAACCTTTCAGCAAGTGAAAAGTTAAACATTCATCAAAAAGCAGAAAAAGAACTTGTAAAAGAAATCGTTTTAGTTAACAACAAACAAGTTGAATTAAAATCAAACAAAAATGAAAATCAAATGGCACAAGTTTCTACAGCAATAAAATCAGACAAAGAAATTGAAACAGAAAAAAATGATAAATCAAAATTAAACAGAGAACATTCAAAAGATTCTGATTTATTAGATTTATCAAGCAACAATCGTAATCAAGAATCAAATTTAAACGACAACAATGGAGTTTCTAACGATATTGATATCATTGACAACGGTGTTACTCCGGATAATAAAGCTGCAAGCACTATAGCTCGCAACGATAAAGACATTGAAGTCATCGGTTCAACCGCAAGTGCAGATGTTAAAAATCTCGACATCGTTGAAGATGATTTAGTTTCAAATGTTACTAAAAATAATACAAAAAACAATTTGTCACAAAACAACTTTGATTTTGACAAATTGGGTAAAAATAGTGAAAAATTAAATGCAAAAACAGAAGTTAAAGGTGAAGTAAAATCTACTACAAACAAAGGAATTACCGGCAATAAATCAAATTCAAAAGTTGACAATGACGTAAAAATCATTAAAGATATAGCACAAGAAGTTGGTGACATAACACCGGAAGATGCAGTTAAATTAAACAAAAACGATACAAATTCTAAAGATATGAAAGTTATAACTTTCGCGCCAATTTCGCCTGTACAAGAGTTGAAAGAAAATTTAACAACAAACAAAACAAACGACATTGTTAAATTTATTGATGCAAATCTAGAAACAGCAAGTTCTAAAAAAACAAGCAAATCTAACTCGGCATCAGCAGCTAAGAAAGCCGAAGAAAAAGCAATCAAAATGACAGAAGCCGATGCAAAATTCTTCCAAAACTTAGTTGAAAATAACTCTCAGGTTGCACAAGATGCAAAAGCTACTGATATGGCAAATCAGGCAACACTAAAAGACATTGAAGAAACACATTCAGCAAAAGTTTCAAAGAGTTTATTAAATGCCTTAAAAGAATCTCAAGAAACAAACAAATCTTTCCGTGTTGACTTTGACAAAAACCTCTCTGTAATCTTGAAAGTTAACCGTGCCGGCAAAATTTCAGCAGAATTCTTACCGGGAGATGCTGCAGTAGAACAATATCTAAAATCAAACATCCCATTATTGAAACAAAAATTCAATGATGAAGGACTAGAATACGAAAACTTGTCATATCGTGATCAATCAAGAAAAGACAAGGAAGAAAAACGTAATAACAGAAACAACAAGGAGAACGGCTATGAATGATTCATTTGTAACAGCGCTTAATACGCAAAAAGCCACAACCGAATGGATGAATACCCTTACAACCAACATGACTAACATGTATACTCCCGGTTTTAAGGAGAATAAGGTTACCTTCAAAACATTCTTAGGCGGTGCCGTTCTTGACAATTGCGATAAAAACTTTGGTCAAGGTAAATCTACGCCAGGTACGGCTAACGCAAACCTATTCCTTGAAGGTGAAGGTTTCTTCGTTACACGTACAAACGAAGGTAAAGTAATTTACACAAGACATGGTGAATTTGATTTCAACAACGAAGGTGTTTACACAAACAAAGATGGCTATACAGTTCAAGGTTACATCTTAAATGACAAAGGTGAAATCATGGCCGGTACAAAGTCATTAAGTGCAGACCTTTACGAAGAAACAATTACAAAAGGTGGAGCTCTTGATGTTCCGACAACAAACATCAAACTTTGGATTGATCCAAACAACGGTAAGTATTTAGGTAAGTACGATGATTACGAAATTAAAAACGACGGTACTATCTATGGTAAAGCCGACGGCGGTAAAAAACGTGTTCCGTTGTACAAAATCGCCACAATGAGTTTCCACAACAAAAATGGTTTATATGAAATCAAAGATGGTCAATACATTGAAACAGAAGAATCTGGTAGACCGGTTCTTGGACGTAACGAAATTCGTTCAGGTTTATTAGAATTGTCTAACGTTGGTTTTAAAGATAATATCGCAAACTACCAACAAGCAAAAGTTCAAATGGAACTTGCTAACAAATTAATTTCATCTCAAAAAGAATTGCTACAAGAAGCAATGAGATTGGTATCATCTTAATAGACTTTAAGACTATAAGAGTTTAGTCGTTAAGTCAAACTAAAATTAAAATGACATTTAAATAATAAATAACTTATTGTCTTACCCCTTATAGTTTTTTTAAAATTTATAGCCGAAATAACAAACCACAGTGCATTTTTAGCACTGTCTGGTTTGGTGTGAAAATTTGTTTTATTAAAAAGAAAGATTTTAGAGTAAATTCAAGTACTGAGGGTTTAACAGGCGCCCTCTTTTTTTTGCGCTTTCATAACCATTGTTATCAAGCAATTAATAAAAAGTCTGTCAATAGAATTGGCAGACATTAAATAAACACGAGGATATTAAGAGAGAGAGTATAAAAAATCTTTGTTTTCATTAGCACATATAAACTGATGCACTAATATCTTTTTATCCTTTTTATTAAATTGTTTTGTTGCTTATCGCTTACACTTATATTAAGTATTTTTAGTTCAAAAAATTGCCTTTTTAGTATTCATGCTAATTTCAGACTATTGCTCAACTCGAACTTACCGTTTATTTCTCTTCGTTGTCATTCACCATGTCGTCATTACTTCATCATTCCACTTCGCTTCAGCCTACCGAAAGTTTAAAAAATTGAGGCATGCCTTTGGCATGCCTCTTGTATATAATGTATGCAGAAAATTTCTGAACAATAAAAGATTAACGTTTTGAGAATTGGAATCTTTTTCTTGCTCTTTTTTGACCGTATTTTTTACGTTCTTTAACACGTGGGTCACGAGTTAACAAACCTTCTGATTTTAATACTGATTTGTATTCTTCGTTAACTTTAACCAATGCTCTTGCAATACCGTGTCTAATAGCACCAGCTTGTGCAACTACACCGCCGCCTACAGCTTTAACTCTTACATCATATTTGTCTTGATTTTCTGTTAAAACTAATGGACGGAATACCATCATTTCGATAGCAGGTCTATTGCCGATGTGGTCTAATAATTTTTTACCGTTTACAAAAATACGACCTTTACCTTTTACAAGTTTAACTACAGCAATTGATGTCTTTCTACGACCTGTTGCCATAACTTCTTTATTTGTTGCCATTATTTAGCCTCCTTTTCTAATACGATAGGTTTTTGTGCAGCATGTGGATGTTCGCTAGCTGCATAAACTTTCAATTTGTTAAATTGTTCAGCACCTAAAGTATTGTGTTGAAGCATACCTTTTACAGCTTTTTCAATTGCTAATCTTGGATCTTTTTCCATTAATTCTTTGAAACTTGCTGATTTTAATCCACCCGGATACATTGTGTGGTGGTAGTAAATTTTGTCAGTTTCTTTGTTACCTGTAACTCTTACTTTGTCAGCATTGATTACGATAACAAAATCACCAGTATCTACGTTTGGTGTATATTCTGGTTTGTTTTTACCTCTTAAAATATTAGCAACACGTACTGCTAAACGACCTAAGATTTCATCTGTAGCATCGATTACGTACCATTTTCTTTCTACTTCTAGAGGTTTTGCTGAATAAGTTTTCATGCTTTTTTCTCCATTTATGTTTTTAGTATTCTACTTTCAATAATGTCAATCCGTTTGGACTAACTGTTTTACCAGCTTTTTCTCGGTTCTGTGCATCTAAGACATATTCCATAAATTCTGGCTTTTCGTCATTTCGCTCAATCATTAACAGCGTTCCGACTATTATTCTTACCATATTATATAAGAACCTGTTTCCTGAAATATCCAGTATAATCAGGTCGTCATGTCTGTAACAATTTGCTTCGTATATTTCACAAACTGTATATGGATTTGAGCTTCCGGAATTCTTGAAACTTGAGAAATCATGTTCGCCTACCAAGTAATCTAAGGCTTTATTCATTCTTTCTACATCCAAGCTATTTTCTACCCTTAATAAATCACCATCAAACGCCTTTCGTTGTTCTCTGTTTACAAAAACGTATCTGTAATACCTTTTCTTTGCTGATTTTTGAGCGTGAAATGAACTGTCAACTTCTCGTACATCAGAGATTGAAATATCTTTCGGTAATAGTCCGTTTATTGAATTGATAAACTTAGAAGCAACAATATTGTTATCTAAATCAACATGAACCGTTTGTCCGATTGAGTTAACCCCTGCATCAGTTCTTCCGGAAAAGACCGTTTTAATTGGTCTTGTATTGTCCGAAGTTGGCTGAACTCCGCTATATGTGCATATCGCCTTTTCAAGTAGTCCCTGAATGGTTGGAGTGGGTTGCTCTTTTCCATTCGGGTCCAACTGAATTTGGCTTCCTGCATAATTTTTACCTTGATATTGTATTAAAAATGCATATCTGGTCATTATTATACAAGTTGAATTAATGCCATTTCGCTTGCATCACCACGTCTTGGTGGTAAGTGATAAATTCTTGTGTAACCACCGTTACGGTCTGTATATTTTTTACCGATTACACAGAATAATTTTCTTAAAACAGTTTGTTTTGGAAGTTTTTTACCTTCTTCAACTGTATCAAATACTTCACCAGTAGCAACATCAATATATTTACCGATTTCTTTATCGTAAATAAATTTTGCTGCTTGACGACGTGCATTTAAGTCACCTTTTTTAGCTAAAGTGATTAAACTTTCAACATATGGTCTTAAAGCTTTTGCTCTTGCCAATGTTGTTTTAATTTCGCCGTGAGTTAATAACTCTGTAGCTAAAGCACGCAATAGAGCATCTCTTTGGTCTTGAGCTTTGCCTAGCGTATGTTTCTTTGTTAAGTGTCTCATTGTCTTTTCCTTTATATATTATTTTGTTCTTTTCAAAAGTTAATTATTAAACCATTTCTTCTTCTGGTAATTCTGGGCTTGGAGCCAAGTCTAAACCAAAGTGGTGTAATCTTTCGATAACTTCATCTGATGATTTTTTACCGAAGTTTTTAATGTTTAATAAGTCATTTTCTGATTTCTTTAACAATTCAGCCATTGAGTTGATGCTTGCTCTTTTTAAGCAATTATAAGCTCTTACTGATAATTCCAATTCTTCAATTGTAATTGATGTTGTTGGTTCTTCAGCTTCGTCTTTTGTATCTTCAACAACTTGGCTTGGTTGGTTTACAACTACCGGTTGACCAGAGATTGCAGCGATTTGCATAAAGTGGTCAATTAATAATTGTGCTGATTGAGATAATGCTGTTGTTACATCAATTGAACCGTTTGACCAAATTTCTAATGTAACTTTATCAAAATCGATTGAATCGCCTACACGAGTTGGTTCTACGTTGTATGCAACACGTCTGATTGGCATAAATGCTGCATCAATTGGTAACATATCGATTGAAGCACCTGCTTTTGCATCTCTTGGTACATCGTGAGCAACATAACCTTTACCAGTTTCTACAATGATGTCAGCATGGAAGCTGCCACCATCAGCAATTGTACAAATCAACCAGTCTGGGTTTACAACTTTTACACCTGCCGGTAATTGTAAATCGCTTGCAAGTACAGGACCTGCTGTATCAATGTCTAATCTTAAGTGTTGAGGTTCTTTTGAATCAGTTTTGATTACTAAACCTTTTAAGTTTAACATCACGTCAATAACGTCTTCTAAAACACCTGGAATTGCTGTATATTCGTGAGTAATACCTTCAATTCTTGCAGATGTTACGGCTGTACCTTCTAAACTTGATAACAATACTCTTCTCAAAGAGTTACCAATTGTGTTACCAAAACCTTTTGATAAAGGTTCAATAACGAATTTACCGTATTGAGAACCGTCTGAATCAGTTGTTGTATTTACTGTTTTAATTTTTAATTCCATTTTCTTATTTTCTCCTAATTTTTTGGATTTGTAGCAACGTTTTAAATATCTTCAATTAGTTAGTTTTTAGTGACTATTTTGAATAATATTCGATTACAAGTTGTTCTTTTAATTCAGAGTCAAGTTCTTCTCTTTCAGGAACTCTGTCAAAAGTGATTTTTAATGCATCTGCATCTTTTGTAATCCAAGCTGATTCACAAGGCATGTCGATTAATTCTAACACGCTCTTTAAGAAAGATTGGCTTTTTTCTCTGATTGTAACTACATCGCCAGCTTTTAATAAGTATGATGGAATATTTACTTTTTTACCGTTAACTAAAACGTGACCGTGGTTAACGATTTGTCTTGATTGTTTTCTTGTAATACCGAAACCAGCTCTGAATAATACGTTATCTAATCTTGATTCTAATAATTGTAACAAGATTGTACCTGTAACGCCCTTTCTTCTTGCTGCTTCGTTGTAGTATCTTGAGAATTGTTTTTCTGATACTAAGTATGTTAATCTGATTTTTTGTTTTTCGTTTAAGTGTAATGCGTATTCAGAAAGTTTTTTTCTAACAGCACCGTGTTGACCTGATGCTGTTTGACGCATAGAAGATGTTAACTTTCTGTTTGATAAGTCTTTTACTCCGAAGTTACGGAATAATTTATTTCTTGCACCTGTATATTTTGACATTTTTCTAATTTCCTTTATTTCTTTTAATGTTGTTTTACTTTTGTAATTTACTTGAGTGCATTCACTCGTTAGCAACTACTATACACGACGTTTTTTAGGTGGTCTGCATCCGTTGTGAGGAATTGGAGTTACGTCTTTGATTAATGTGATTTCTAAACCTGCAGCTTGGATAGCTCTAATAGCTGTTTCACGTCCAGAACCAGGTCCTTTGATATAAACTTCTACTTTTTTCATACCTTGGTCAATTGATTTTTTTGCAACTGATTCTGCTGCTGATTGAGCTGCAAATGGAGTACCTTTTCTTGCACCTTTGAATCCTGATGCACCAGCTGTAGCCCAAGCAATTGCATTACCTTGAGTATCTGTTGAAGTTACGATTGTATTATTGAATGTTGATTGAATATGAACAACACCTTGTAATACGTTCTTTTTTTCTTTTTTCTTTGTTGTTTTTGGTCTTGCCATTGTTTTATTCCTTTATTTCTACTTTTGTTTTATTGTTTACTTTTTATTTGCACTAACAGTGCCGTCTACTTAAAACTTAATTACGCAGTTTTCTTTTTAGTTACTGCTAAACCTTTTTTACCTCTACGAGTTCTAGCGTTTGTTTTTGTTCTTTGACCTCTGCAAGGTAATGAACGTTTGTGACGCATTCCTCTGAAAGAGTTGATTTCTTGTAAACGTTTGATATGCATTGATACTGAACGTCTTAAGTCACCTTCGATTTCATAGTGGCTTAATTCTTCTCTTAACAATTTAATATCTGCATCTGTTAAATCATCAGTTCTTAAATCTTCTGAGATACCTGTTTTTTCTAAAATTGCTTTACTTCTAGCTGGTCCGATACCGTAGATGTAAGTCAATGCGATAATCATTCTTTTGTTACGAGGTAAATCTACCCCTGATAGTCTTGCCATTTCTTTTTCCTTTATTTAATGTGTTTTACTTTTTGGTTTGATTTGGAACCTGGGTTCCTCGAGTAATTTTTCTAGGGCATCACCCTAGCGTTATATTAGATTATTGCTTCACTCGGACAAGTCGCTCATTTCACTGCCGTTGCCATTCGCTATGTCCTCGCTACTTCTAGTTTCGTGCTAAAGCACTCACTCTACGCAAAATCTAACCTTGTCTTTGTTTATGTTTTGGGTTTTCACAAATAATTGCGATTCTACCTTTTCTTTTAATACATTTGCACTTGTCACAAATCTTTTTAACTGAACTTCTAACTTTCATTGTTCTACCTTTCTATGTTAATGTGTTATTTTAATCTGAATGTAATTCTGCCTCTTGATAGGTCATATGGAGTCATTTCAACTTTTACCTTGTCCCCCGGTAAAATTCTGATAAAGTTTTTTCTAATTTTACCTGATATATGAGCCAATATTTCGTGTCCGTTTTCTAACTCTACACGAAACATCGCATTTGGCATTGATTCTAAAATTGTTCCTTCTAATTCGATTACGTCTTTTGACATAGTTATTCCTTTTTTAACTAGTGTGTTACTTTATCATATTTGCTAAATTTTTCATTGCAAGCGGTTTTTATAAGGGTTTGAGAAGATTTTTTTAAATTAAAACTGATTGTTTATATAAAAATACCACAGTTACAACAATAAACTTAACATGGTAAAATCAAATTATTATTATATCTTACAGAATTTTGTAAATTTTTGTAAACATTTTTAATGTGCAAATAATTTGATAAACAATCACTCTATTTTTTAAGTTCTTTTATTGTTTTTTTTAATTCCTCAATTCGCTCATTCAGTGAGTCTTCAATCTGTAAAAAGTCTTCTTTTATTGATTTTACAGCATCTCTATTGTATCTTTTCAAAATCAATGACGGTTTTAATTCATTCATCAATCTAAATTTTGCAGCTTTCAATTTTTTATAATATTTTTTATCAATATTTTCTTTCAACTCACAAAGTTCCATATAAACTTTGCCAAGTGAAATTTCTGCATTTTGAACTTTTCCTTGTTCAAGATTTTGCACAACATTTTTAATCAATGAATGTATATTTTTATAGTCAGCCAATAAATTTTCTTTTTTTGAAGGCAAATAGTTTCTAAAATATTCCATTGTTTGCTTGTAGCCTGTGTCTATAAGTTCTTTTCGTTTTTCTTTAGACAAATTAAAATCTACAATCACGATATCGCCTGTATTGATAGTGACATAGTCAAAACTATCTTTGTGACCGTATTCATCTACCACAGATTTTGTTGCAATTGAGGTTACGCAACTGTAAACCGTATTTACGTAATCTATCGCATTTTTGCCGTTTTTGTCGTAATCTCCTTCCAAACGAAATTCTAAAACTCGTTCATTTTTAGGGTACAAATTTTCTGATAATTTCCATAAAGGCCAACTTTTTTGCAAGTCACCATCTACAAGTTCCAAATCTTCATATTTAATCGGTGACATCAGCCCCGGCATACTTGAAGAAATTCTGATAGCAGTCGCTACCTCAAAGTCCGGAGTTTCTTGCTTTGAAAACTCTTTGCACTTAAAGTTTGTCAAATCCGTTGTTATAATCACTAAATCTTTATCTAAATCTTTAAATTTTACGGTCGGATTTTCGCCTTTTTTGTAATTTTCACCATAAAATTTCTTTTCAATAACTTCTCTAAGCCATTCTAAAAACACTTCACCTTTTGAAAGAGCAAAAGTTTTTCCAAATCCAAAATGAATATCTCTAAACAAGTCAAAGTTAACGCCAACGAGAATTTCATATATTTCGTCTGTTGAATAGCCGACTGCTAAAAGAGAGGCAATAATTGAGCCTACTGAAGAACCTGCAAGAGTTGAAATTTCAATACCTAATTCATTCAACGCTTTTAAGGCGCCTACATACGCAATTCCTCTAATTGCACCGCCCCCAAAAATACAGGTATATTTATAAGCATTATTTTCCATTTTAATCAACCTCTTTTATTTTAGTATATCGGCATCTACCGTTTTTGTATAGTCACCTTTATTTACAGAATTAATATCAATTTTATTTTCACCTTTGAAAGTAATCGATGTATTTAATATCAAACTTTTGTAATAATTATTCAAATCTAAGTTTGGTTTTACAAAATTTGTACGATATTTGTTGTCGCAAACAAAAACTCCATATTTGTCACCCTCGTAGACCAAATGCCAACCTGATTTTTTAGATTGTAATAATTTGTACATCAAGTACTTGTTTTCGAAGATTATAATTTCAGGAGGGTTGCTTTTGAATAATTTGTAAGCATTTTCATCCATTCTGTAAACCGACATCAAATCTGACATTAAATCGTTATTATAGACTTCTTCATAACGACCGTCAATGTAGATTGTGTTTTGCGGATATAACTTGTACGCAACAAAACTTCCGATACCGAAATTTGTTAAAATTTTGCCATTTATGTGGTTTGCACGAATAAATTCAACCTCATTTATCGGATAATTTTTAAAATCGAATAAATTTTTGTAATTTTTTACAACCAAAGTAAAAAGCAAATAACCGCTTAAACAGATAACAAAGCAAGGATATAACCATTTTGGAGCTTTGTTATTTTTTAATAATAAATAAATATCTTCATAACAATAAACTGATGCGACAATAACGAAAAACGGCATCATTTTAATGTGTAAAACAGCTATGATTAGAGTTACTAACATTACAATAAATTTTGTTTTATCCGTTTTTGATATGGAAAACGAATACTTTTTAACCTTGAAACACTCTAAACACAGATAAAATAAGGCTAAAAATTTAAACGGAATAAACAAATTATAGACTTTTTTATGAAAAATCCACCACCACTCACTTATTTCAGGTCTTGGCATTGTAGAGGCTTTGATTAAGAATACAACGTATTTGTAGCCGTAAGGATTTATGAATAATACCGCAAAACAAGCTAATGCGGTTAAAATGTACCACTTGAACGGCTTTTTGTTTAAAGCTTCACCTACTGCATATAAACTTAATAACCCCAAGCCCGAACATACGCCACCGTGCATATTGCCCCATATTAGAAACATCGGCGGCAGGATGTATAATAACTTGTTATTACCGTTTTTACGGATAAGTTCTAAAATGTATAACTCAATTATAAAGAATAAAAACGTGAATGAATGACACCTTACAATTGAATGATAAGTAACCATAAAGGCATTTAGTATAATAAAATAGATTAAAATATTCTTGTAATTGAATTTGTTATCACTACGAGTTTGAATAGTTTTAACAAGGAAAAACATTGTTAAAACTATAAGTAGGATTTGTAAAAATAAAAGCCCAAAGGCTCCGAAATTTAAACTTGTTAAATAAAATATAACGCCAGAACCCCACTCGTGATCATACCAAGCATGGGTTGGCGTGTATGACATAAAATCATACTTAGCTACTTGACCTGTTTGAACGACAGCCATGCCTGCAATTAACCTTGCCCAAAGGTCTAAATCATAACCTTCAAAATTTAAAGCCACAACAACGCAACTTAAAATCAATAACCCATAAAAAAGCAAATCGGAAAAAACAGTGTTTTTCTTGCTTTGTATAAATTCTATAATGTTATTTAAACCTTTATTCATGAAATCTTAGTTTAATTTTTTATCGTCTTTTTTCTTGTTTTTAAGCTTTTGCACAAATTTTGGCGCATTAAATTTTAAAACATCAGCCTCAACTATGTTGGCATATTCACCCCTGTTAACAGCGTTGATGTCAATTTTGTTTTCGCCTTTAAATGTTATTGAAGTATTTAAAATTGTATTTTTATAATAATCTTTCAAATCCACACTTGGCGGTTCAAAATTCGGTTTGTATTTTGCATCACAAACAAAAACCCCGTAGTTAAACCCTGTAAACACTAAATGCCAACCTGAATCTTCACGTTGCAAATAGTCAAATAACGGATAACCTTTTTCCAAAATAATTATTTCCGGAGGATTTTTCATAAACAACCTGTAGGCATTTTCGTTCATTGTGTAGATAGCGCCTAAATCCGACATTAAATCATCGTTATAAACTTCTTCATAACGACCGTCAATGTAGATTGTGTTTTGCGGATATAACTTGTAAGCAGCAAAACTTCCAATGCCAAAATTGGTTAATAATTTGCCTGAAATGTGATTTGCACGGATAAATTCAACCTCCATTACAGGATAGGTTTTGAAGTTCACCATTAACTTGTAATCGTGTAGACTTAACATTCCGACAGAATATCCGAATAAAACTAAATATAATACGGGCATACACCATTTTGGAAATTTGAAGTTCTTAAACATCAAATATATGTCTTCATAACAGTATGCAGTTGCTGTTAGAGCAAAAAACGGCATCATTTTCACGTGAGATATGGCAAGGTACAAAGTTACTAACATTACAACGAACTTTGTTTTGTCCACATTTTCAAACTTGTATTGCTTTACCTTGAAAAATTCTAATAATATATAGAATAAAGCCGATAACTTGAATATCATAAATAACTTGTAATTGTATTTATGAAAAATCCACCACCACTCAACAACGTCAGGTCTTGGCATTGTAGAGGCTTTGATTAAGAATACAACGTATTTGTAGCCGTAAGGATTTATGAATAATACCGCAAAACAAGCTAATGCGGTTAAAATGTACCACTTGAACGGCTTTTTGTTTAAAGCTTCACCTACTGCATATAAACTTAATAACCCCAAGCCCGAACATACGCCACCGTGCATATTGCCCCATATTAGAAACATCGGCGGCAGGATGTATAATAACTTGTTATTACCGTTTTTGCGGACAAGTTCTAAAATGTATAACTCAATTATAAAGAATAAAAACGTGAATGAATGGCATCTTATTAGAGCTGAATAAGTAACCATAAATGTATTTAAGATGATGAAATAGATTAATAAGTTTTTGTAATTGTACTTGTCGCCACAACGAACCTGTACGGTTTTTACAAGAAAATACATTGTCAAAAATATAAGCATGACTTGTAAAAATAATAAACCTAAATGTCCAAAAGTAGAGTGGAATAAGTAGAATACGACACTTGAACCCCATTCATGATCGTACCAAGCATGGGTTGGCGTATATGACATAAAATCATACTTAGCTACTTGACCTGTTTGAACAACAGCCATGCCTGCAATTAACCTTGCCCACATGTCAAAGTCGTAATTCTTTGATTTTAAAGCGACAGCAGCACTGCATAAAAGTAATAGTGTATAAAATAGAAACGTTTTTGTTCTTTCGGAACAAAAAAATTGTTTAACGTTTTCAAAAAATAAATGTAATCTTTCCATAATAGCTGTTAGTATATCATACTAAGTTTTTGTTGGGCAACTAAAATTTTATACTTTAGTATGAAAAATTTCTCAGAATTTCAAATATAAATTACTTATTGCCTTATAGTCTTAAATGCTTATTCACGGCAATGGATCATATCCCCCAGGATGAAACGGGTGGCATTTACAAATCCTTTTTACTCCCAACCAAACACCTTTCAACACGCCATACTTTACTATCGCTTGGCGCATATACTCTGAACACGTCGGGGTAAACCTACACACTGGAGGTGTGTATTTCGAAATACTTTGGTATATTTTAATCAAAAACAATAAAAACTTTTTAATCATCGTTCTTCAATTACATTTGTTGCTCTTGTTGCATATAGCTTTCACCAATTGTATCTACAGCCTCAACCTTAATATCCGTAATCAATTCAGAATAAGAGATTACTACAATCGTTGGAATATGACGTTCTAACAATTGGAACAGAGGAAGTCTGATTCTTGGTGAACACAAAATAACCGGTTGTTTACCAATGTTTTGGTGAGCGTTCATCAATGTTGCAGCAGTCGTTTCAATAAGCTCTTGCACCTGCATTGGGTTTAACAAGAACATTGTACCAAGTTCTGTTCTTTGACAGCTATCATCAAGAACTTTTTCCCATTCAGGCGAAAGTGTCAATGCATAAAGAACTTTATCCTCCTGAACATTGCCCAAACAGATTTGACGTCCTAATGCCGCCCTCAAACGTTCGGACAAAATATCCGGTTCTTTTGAAAATCTAGCATAGTCGCACAAACGTTCAAATATAAAGATAATATCCTTGATTGAAACCTTTTCTCTGATAAGGTTAACAAAGATTTTTCTCAAGTCACTTGTAGAAATGATTGTTGGAACCAAGTCATTAACAAGAGTAGGATCTTGAGAACGAACCAATTCCATTAACTTCAACACGTCTGTTTTTGTCATAATGTCATCTACGTGTTTTCTTGTAATTTCTTGCAAGTGTGTGATTACAACATCGGTTGCATCAACAGCAGTAATCGCTTTTGTAGATTTTGCATCCTCTTCTGAAACCCAATATGCTTGAGTTTGGTAAGTCGGATCCACACCCACAATTGCATCATCCGGAACTTCCGTTCTTACAGAATCCCATTGGTCTGCAATTACCATGTATTTTCCCGGGTATACAAAACCTGTTGCAACTGTATTACCACGAATTGCAATCAAATATTCATTAGCCTCTAGGGCAGATGAGTCCATAATTCTGATATTTGGCAAGATATAACCTAATTCATCGGTTACACGTTGTCTTAATGCCGCAATCTTAGCAAGTAATTGACCTTCTTGATCAGGATCCGCAATTACAAGCAAGCCTGCGCCTACTTGCAAGCTCAATACGTCAACACCCAATCTTTCATACATTCTGTTAGGGTTAACAAGGTCTTGCATGTTTTGACGTACACTTTCCAATTGTCCTAATTGAGATTGAACATCGGCGTTAACAAGAACTGATAAGCCCGCAACAATCAAACCGCCTGCAAACAAGATAAATGGCAACCATGGCAAACCTGTTACAGGGCTAGATAAAGCAATCAAAATTAAGAAGCCGGCTGCCAAGAACAATGGATTCGGTTTACTTGTGATTTGAACTACCAAATCAGAACCCAAAGAATTTGCCCCTGAAGCACGTGTCATAAAAATACCGGCTGCAATTGACATCAATAGAGATGGCAATTGTGATGACAAACCATCACCGATAGTTAAGATTGTATATTTTGAAACCGCATCTGCAGGAGCCATTTGGTTCATCAAACAACCTACGCACAAACCACCAACAATATTGATGATTGTAATAATCAAGCCGGCGATAGTATCCCCTTTTACGAACTTCATGGAACCATCCATAGAACCGAACAAGCTTGATTCTCTTTGTAAGTCTTCACGTTTTTTAACCGCTTCTTCCGGTGAAATCAACCCCGCATTAAAGTCGGCATCAATCGTCATTTGTTTACCGGGCATCGCATCTAAGGCGAATCTGGCAGATACTTCGGCGATACGTTCAGCACCCTTTGTGATTACCATGAACTGTACAATTGTAATAATCAAGAAAATTACAACCCCTACAACCATGTTACCGCCGGTTACGAAGTGTCCGAATGCTGATACAACTTCACCCGCATCACCTTTTGCCAAAATCAAACGAGTTGAAGCGATTGACAAAATCAAACGGAACATTGTACCAAGAAGAATGATTGACGGAAACGCCGCCAATTCAAGAGGTTTCTGCACGTACAGGGCTATCATCATCAAGACAACGCCCAGTGTAATATTCATACTGATTGAAAAGTTGATAACCCAGTTTGGCATTTCCATAAGCAAGATAAGTATCAGAGTTAATACAAACCCTGCTAACGCAAATTCACTTATAGGTTGTCCTCCGCCTTGCTGTGCCGCCATTACATACCTTTCAATGCTGCTTTAATAATTTCCAGTTGAGTGTTTATTGATGCATCTACAATCCCGTTGTTTGTGTTTAAGATACATCCTCCTTCTTCAATTGAATCATCACCAATTACGGTAATTTTTGCATCAATTCCCATTGAAGAAATGTATTCAGGTAATTCTGTTTTTACCAAATCTACTTGTAAAGGATTTAATTTAACTGTAATTCGTGGTTCTTCTTTTGACAAAGTTCGCATCACGTCTACAATTGAATTCAAAATTACCTGAGGATCTTGTTCAACTTCTTTTTTAATGATTTTTCTGGCAATATCAACACTTATCTCTAAAATATCAGGAGCTATAAACTCAAAAACTTCCTGTTTTGAACTTATAAAGTCTGCTATTTTGCTACGCAAAGCCAAAATATCACTTTCTGCCTGCTCAATTCCGGCTCTATAGCCTTCTTTTGCAGCAGTTTCTTTAATAGTATCGGCTTCTTCCTGTGCTCTCGAAATAAGGTTTCTATCATCAATACGACGATAACCACGGCGTCTGTCTCCACGACGTCGCTCTTGTCTTTGAGAAAAATCAATGTTGTCTAAATCAAACAAATCAATAGGAGCTTCAACCTCCGGTGTCGGCTGAGGTTGAACAAGTGCCTGTGTTTGAGGCATGGTCGCTTGAGGCTGTACAACCTGTTGCGCACGTTGCTCGTTTGATTTATTTTGCTTTTTTATAATCATGATTGATTATATTATACACTACATTCAATATGTTGGGCAATAATGTTAGCAACTTTTGGTGGAAGTTCATACAATTCACCTTTTAGAGCGCTTGTTACAAACTTTTTAACATTCAATCTTTCGTTTCTTATCATTACTTCAACTTTTTCTCTTGTAGAGTTTTTCAAAGCATTTTGAATTCTGTAAACAAGTTGATTTGGACTTGTAGAATTTTTACTTGGTAAGTTTGTTTTTATTTCTTTTAAACACTGTATTGCAGTATTTGCATCAACTCTTTGATTCAAATCCGGCATTTGCATATACTGAATTACAAGTTGTGCATCTTGAGGGTTAAATTTATTCAAGATTGAAGACACTTTGTCTTGAGATAAAGTTCTTAACAACAATGCCAAAGAAGCCAATTTGAAAGCTTTTCTGTCACCTGTAGGCAGAGGTTGCGAAACACCACCACCTTGAGGCGCCGCTTGTGCTTGTTGTACAGTCTCTTGTTCTTGAGCCTGACGTTCAGCCTCTTGTTGAGCTTGAACCTCTTCCATTAATTGGTTCAAGTTATTTTGCTTTTCTGCTTGTTCTTTTAATTCTTCATCAATAATACCACGTTGTTGCAATTCATCCAGTGCAGCTTGATATGCTTGGATTACGTGGTGTTCTATAAGTTCTAATATCTGATCTTGAGGTAAGTTTTGCTTGATTGATTGTTTACCGATATCGAAGATAGTAAACGCAATCTTTTGCATCACACCATCCCAGTATTCAGGCTGAATACCGGAACGAATCAAGTCTACAGATTTATGGAATGACCATTCTGCAATAATTTGTGTAAGCAAAATTGCCTGTTCTGCATTAAAACCGGCTTCAGCATCGTTAGAAATTGCTTCCCCTGCTAATGCTGCAAAGTTTACCAATGTTTTTACAACATAGTCCTTTTGAAAATCGTCAAAGTCTTTTGGCACAAGCTCTACGGCTTGTGATGCTAAGTCATTTGCAAATTGTTTATGATCGAATCCTTCTATTGGCATTTTATTTTGAAATCCGTTTCTTTCCTTAAAACATTAAGACTATAAGGGTTAAGACTTTTTAATTTGATTATTATAATCGTGTTATCTCATCGCCTTTATTAACTTTCAATCCAACTTCTAATCTTTTCACCAGTTTCGTTTGGATCAAGTGAATCAACATCTGAGCGGATTGCTGCAAGTGCTTCATCAATTACTTGTGGTGGAATTTGTGGCACCATTTCTCTTTGTTGTTGTTCAATCAAACCTTGTTGTAATTGTGATTGACGTTCAATCAATTCTGCTGCCTTCATATTCATATCACGTAATTGTGCATCTTGTTCGCTTGCAATGTTTCTTAATTGTTGCATTTCTTGTTGATGAGCAATTTGGCTTGCTTTTAACTTGCTTGATACAACTGCGTAACCACCTGTTAAGCATACGCCAACCATTGCTAGAACCAACCACCATGGGTTACCTGATTCGTCTTTCTTTGGTAAGTTTTCAGGTCTGTCTGTTGCTAAGTATGGTTCTATTGTTTCTGACAATGCAATTGTTACATTTTCAGGTTTAACTTTTGGACTAGCTGCTCTCGCAATTAATTCTTTTAATTCTTCAAGAGTTGTATCTGCAGGTAATGAATTCTTTTCTAAAGTTACTGCAATTGAAATTTCTTCGATTACCCCAGGTTTCATATATTCATTAATTTGAGTTTTTGAAACACCATATTGAGTTTCTCTAGCTTGTCTTGAGTAATTTCTGTTTTGAGAGGATGCAGATGCTTGATTTGCTGAACCCGGAGTTACTAAGCCGTTTGGTAAGTATACACTTACTGCATTTGCTCTGCCTGAACCTCTGCTATTATCTGATGATTCATCTCCCAAACCTTCAACGAACGTTTGTTCTGATACAGATGCTTTTTGGTTTGGATCGTAAATAATGCTTGATTTTTCTACCGGAGATTGTTTCAATGAAGTACTTACTGTTGCAATAAAGTTACCTTTACCAATTAACCTGTCTAATTGTGCATTAACTTTTTGTTGCATGTATTTATCATTTTCTTCAACCTTTTGAAGCATTTCATCTTCCGCACCGATAATGCTTGAATATACGTTTCCACTTGTATCTGTAATTGAAATATTATCTGCAGTTAAGCCTGCAACACTACCTAATAATAAGTTAGTGATTGCTTTAATTTTCAATGGTGGTAATTTTTCACCTGAAAGTTTTGTTGTTAATTGAACTGTTGCTGTAACAGGTTTTTGCATAGATGAGAACATTGTTTGTTCTGGAATTGAAATAAATACAGAAGCATTATCAATACCGTCCATTTTACGGATTAATCTTGCTAATTCACCATTGATAGCTCTTGCTAAACGAATTCTTTTGTCATCTTTTGTAGAAGTAAAATCACCTTTGTCGAAAATTTCCAAACCTACGTTTTGATCCATCAAACCACTTTTAACAATTTCTAACAAAGCTGCATCACGTTGACTTTGATTGTATGTACCTTTTCTCAATACAATCGAAGATTTAGTACCATCCAAAGTTCTTGATGCTGTGATACCTATTTTTGCTAATAATGCTTGAATTTCGATAGCTTTACCGATATTGTCTGTTGTTAACAATGTCATATCTTCTTGGATAGGTTTTTCACTAACCAATTTAGCTTCACTTGAATTTGCTTTATTGCCGGCAATCATAATTGCAGACATTATACCAAGCGCTAGTATTACTACTACGCCTGCTATAATTCCATATAATAAAGGTTTGTTTTCTAAAATTTTCTTAAAGTCCATATTTCCCCTGCTCAGTCTTTTAAGATTTTTTATTCACTTATTTAATTAATATTATTACTTTGCATTATCATTCTATACTTGAATTTGTGTAATTTTATCATACGCTTGAATGACTTTTGAAACTGCATTTGTTGCAACGGTCAAAGTTACCTCAGCTTGTGACATTGCAATCATTACATCGTGAACATCAACACCTTGATCTCCGCTTGCAGCTTTTGCTAACAAGTCATCCGGTTTGTTCATCTGTTCGTTTACGTTTGAAACCATGTTTGTCATAACATCCTGAAAACTTTGTTTTCCTACAGGATTGTCTTCAATATTTGTAATTCTTCCAAATCTCATGCCGGTATCATATGTGCGCATTGATGGAATTTGTGAATTGAAATTTACAGAATTAAATCCGTTCATAATACACCTCGCTTTTATTTATTCTTCTCTCTTTTTCGTCTTTCTTTTCGCTTATATTTAGTATTTTTTTTTAATTTAATCTTTTTGTATTACAGGCTAATTTTAAAATCATCTATTTGATGTAGTTATTTCTTAATGATTTGTTATGAAATTTCCACATGTGGGTTTACAAAACTTAATCATTCAGTTATCTTTTATTTATGAATAAAAATCCAATAAAAATTCAAGAAATGTTTAATAAAATTGCAAGAGTCTATGATTTTAACAATAATGTTATGTCACTTGGACAGCACATTAGGATAAAAAAGCAATCTGTAAAATTTTTAAATGCCCATAATGTAAAAGTTTTAGACCTCTGTACAGGAACCGGTGATATTGCAGGATTTATTGATAAATCTTGTGAAGTTATCGGGGTTGATTTTTCAGACAAGATGCTTGAAATTGCACGTAAAAAATATCCTTGGGTTAATTTTATTGAAGGAGATTGTACAAATTTACCATTTGAAGATAATTACTTTGATGTTGTAACAATCAGTTTTGGACTTAGAAACATCGAAAATTATGACAATGCGTTAGATGAAATTTATCGAGTATTGAAACCAAACGGGCTTTTTATGCACCTTGATTTTGGCAAAAAGAACATCTTAGGTGATATTCTTTTTGATATTATAGTTCCGCATTTAGTGAAAATATTTTATAAAGACAATTTACCTTACGAATACTTAGTTAAATCAAAGCAAATGTTTTTTAACGAAAACGCACTAATTGAACTATTTGCACAACACAACTTAAAAATAAAAGAAAAACATTCAATGCTCTTCGGTGGCGCCGGTTGCCAAATTTGTTATAAGTAACAACCTTGCCATATCCATTTATTATCTCTTTTAATTTATAACGTATAAATTAAATATGGAGGTATTAAAATGAATGTAGTAGAACCAATTAGAGAGAAAAAAGATATTGTCAAAATTGAAAATTATCTGAAGAAAAACAGCGAAAGAAATTTTTTGTTATTTGTTATGGGAATAAATAGTGGTTTAAGAATATCGGATATTCTTTCATTGAATGTTGGAGATGTTAGAAATCATTCCCACATAAATATAAAGGAAAAGAAAACGCATAAATACAAAAAATTTCCAATTAATAGTAAGTTAAAATTAATTTTAGAGGATTACGTAAAAAATAAGGATGATAATCAACCTTTATTTTTAACACAACGTAAAAATCGTTTAGATAGAATTCAATCATATAAAATTTTGAATAATGCTTGCTTGCAACTTGGTTTAAAATATAACATTGGCACCCATAGCCTTCGCAAAACATTTGGTTATCACCATTACAAACAATTTAAAGATATTGTTATATTACAAAAAATATTCAATCACTCTTCTTCTGATATAACACTTCGTTATATTGGAATTGATCAAGATAAAATTGATGAAAGCTATCGAAACTTTATCTTATAAATTTTACAACACAGTAACAATGTGTTGTATAGCTTTAAATTACAGGACTATAATAACACAAATAAAATATTATTTTTAATATTTCTCAGATTTTATTATTCTTTTTTACTAAAATAAACCCTTTTTTATTTTTCACAACACATTGTTATTTTGTTGTGAAATTTGAGGTTAAAAATGAACGAAAATAAAGGGAATTTAAACAAAATTTTTATTATTTTTTTAGTTCTTCACGTAATTATATGGTCAATACTTCCATTCATAAGAGATTTATTACCAACTGATGCATTAGAAAGCATGCAGCAATGATAATCATCTTTATAGTAATGACAGTTCTATTCGCCGTAGAGAAAAATTTTAGAAGTCGTTATCCTTACAAAACTATATCTAGAGATATGAAAGCTATTTTTCACGATTCAACAGGAAAAAATTTAAAATACATTGGAGGATACATAGAATATGCTCTACCTATTAGTATCTATGACAGTTCTCATCCCAAAATGATTTTAGATACATATGGACATACAAACCCTTGGGTTACACTAGAGGAAATTAAAAAAAATGGTGCAATTATTATGACAAGACATGAGGACATGCTTAATGAATCCTTAAAAAAATTAGTTCCATTCGAAAACAAAAATTTAAAACCACTTGAATATAACTACAAAATATATAATAAACTCGGAAAAGAACGAGAATATACAATATATTACGCAATTATACAACCTAATACATAGCCTTTTAACTTAGTTATTTTTTTGTAATGACATACTATTTTTATGTTTTATTCTGCAGAGTGATATGGTAGAAGTTTTAGAATATGCTCGCGCATTAAACGGCAACGCTTGCAATCGCAACGAAAACTCAAAGTTTACAAGAGGTAAACGTTCCACTCAAAGTTACGAGTTTCTCTCCGTTTCAATCTACCCAAAAATCAACTCTGCTCGGGCGACACATAATAAAAAGTCTGTCAATAGAATTGGCAGACATTAAATAAACACGAGGATATTAAGAGAGAGAGTATAAAAAATCTTGTTTCTAGAATTGTTTTGCAGGGTAAGTATTTACCGCTGTTTTTGCATTCAAAAATTGCAATCTAGACATTAAATCTGTATTATTTACCATTTGATCTTTTGCTTGTATCATCATTGATTCACGAATACCTGATGTGAACATACTGTTTTGCAATGCCATTGAGTTTGTAACTCTTGTTCTTGTTGTTGTTCTTACTGCATTCTTTGAAATTGCACTTAAACCAGCTTGTTGCGTTTCGTTTGTATTTGTTGTTGCATTTGCTGCTGATGTTGCTTGTGATGATTGTGCTTTAAAAATTCCTTCAGCAAATGGATTGATTGATGCTTGTAATGATTTTCTTGCTTCTGTCATTACATCATTTTGTACTGTATGTTTGAAATTTGCTGTATTATAAACGTTATTATTTGTTGCTGTTTCTACGGCTTGACCTGCTTTTGATGCAGCTCTTTGAAAAATTGCATTTGTAACTGAATCAACCATATTCTTGTCAATCTTTTGAGCTATGAAGTTTGTTGTTGTTGTTAATCCTGTTGTCATAATGCTTTCTTCAATATCCTTATACTTATTTAAGTTTTTTTTGATAAAAAAATTGCCTTTTTATTTACATGATTGTAAATATTTGTTAACAAAAAGAGAGTGGCTAAATACCACTCCCTCATGAGTTATTAAGTATATTAGAATTTATCTATTTATCACATTTACAACAGAATTTCATAGCGTGTTTTGCTCTATAGCGCATTTCTCTTTTGATTGTTCTGTAATCACCTTTTTGGTCACATTTCAAAATTGCTTTGAAATCTTTATCCATGCATTTTAATTTTGCTTTTAAGTCTTTAATATCCTGTTTTAATGTTTTTTCTGCATCTCTTACTGCTGATTTATCCAAACAAGAAGCTTTTAAAGTATTACACAAACATTTATGATCGGCTTTAATCTTATCTTGAATACAATCTAAATCGCCATCATATTTATCTTCAATTTCCATTGCTTGCTCTCTTTGACAAGTATCTAAATTTAAACGACAGTATATTTCTTCACGTTTTTGATCTCTAAAATCTGAATAACATTTTGCGTTTTCTGCACATTCTTCACATGTTGGTTTGTTACAAGGTTTTTCACATTTTGGTTGACAACCACAATCATCCTTCGGCACAGGACATCCGCAATCAGAAGCCATTACGGCACCACCGGTTGCCAATGCCATTGTTAAAGATAATGCCATTAATAATTTTTTCATAAGTT
>OGQM01000665.1_pt1 | contig 28543 bp, 30 predicted proteins | sample 1553191 | NCBI WGS metagenome assembly OGQM01 (sample SAMEA2579954, study PRJEB22360) | human gut metagenome | biome: human gut; feature: human-associated habitat; material: faeces | place: Denmark | collected 2008/2010 | reverse complement strand
ATTCACTAGCTTGCATAGGATCATTTCCTTTACCACCAGATTCCTGCATCATAATTGCTTGAAGTAAAGATACATGATCTTCTATATCGTATTCTATTGCATGCAAATTTTGGTTGAATGGTGCAGAGATTCCGATAAAAGTGGTGCAGTGGTTTTGGAATAATGGCACATCGTTTACGGTAGTAATGTTTTATTAAAGAGAATTGGTTCTTCTTCCTTTAATGCCTTCATTTGTTTAAACATAATATTTAAGAATTGTTTTTTTACTTGATCATTGACTAGTACTTCCACCGGTTGATCCAAGATATCTTTGTAGTGTTTAGATGGAACAACAGTAGGCTGTTTCGTATCTGGATTAATGTAGGAACAAGTCATGCGACTGATATTGTCACAGACTTCTTTGATTTTCATTTTTTGAAATAAATCAAATTGTTTGTTCAAATTGAATCATCTCCTTTCTTGAAATTTGAGTAATAAAAAAACGAGCTGTTGCTCGTCATAATTACAATTCCTTCTTTTTTATGGGTTTTAAATAATTCTTTTTTAAAGTTCTTTTATCTTCGAAAAAAGCTTTTTCTGATTTTGAAAGAGTATGATTTTCTAATTTTAATTCAGTTAGCTTTAATGTACAAATTAAATCAGCTACTTGAAACAATCGATATTGTGATGGAATTACTTTTCTAAATTCTACGTTTTCTAATAAAGCATTAAAAACAGAAGAGAGAACACTGGTTACTTCCACTTGCCCATTATCATAATATATTTTCACAACATCGAAACTATAAAATAAATCCATATTTTCGCGAATTAGCGAGGATAATTGTTTACTTAATTTACCCGTGGCTTCGATAGAATCCTTTATATTCTTCTTCTGAACGAATAATTGGACCTGCATGGACACAGTGATTAGATAAGTTTAAATAAGCTAATTCATCATTAAAATGTGATAAATCAAATTGAATATCATTACTTTGGTTGTGAAAAACTAAGGAAATAATATAGTAAGGAGCATGATAATCATATTCCCCAAAATCTCCAGATTCATCGACGAAAACACTTAATTCCATTACGCACCCTCAACTATCCAAAAGAAATGGCGGGTGTCTTACCCGCCTTTGTGTGGACCCGGGTCTTTCGACCAGCCCTAGCTTTTAAAAGCCTCTTTACACTTTTATTATAGCTAAACAAGACTTTAAAATCAAACTTTTTTCATTTCTTGTAATTCTTCATTTACATCTTTGTATTTTGTTGGATGTTGATCTATGCAGTGATATTTATTCTTTAAACGATTCATCATATAAGTAGTAACACTCGTGCCAACTTCATCATTGTCTAGATGAAATACAATTGTTTTAATGTTTGGATTTCTGCTTAAAAATGATTTTAAAGATATAGGAATATCACCATTTGCTTGATTATTTGCACCGGCTAAAGATCAATAGCTGCTTCAAATACATGAAGTTCATCACTATTGGTGTTTGTGTAAGAAAAGCTGAAAGCTTTATTACTTCCTGCATGATTTAAATATAAACAAAATTGATAAGAACAAGTGTATTCATGAATTTGAGAAACAGTATAAAAATCAAAATGAAACGATTGAATATATCCAAATGAATCAGATCAAAGTCATGAACAGTGGAATTAAGGTAAATTAAATACATGTTAAAATGGGAGATTGACTATGCTTCCATGTAGAGATACAGAAAACAATCGCTAATGTGCTAAATGTAGTGCTTGATTGTAGAGTTCACTGTTCCAACAGAAAGATAGGAATCCAAATAATGTACGATTTCTGCATAATGTTGTCAGTTAAGAACCTTCATTGCTTGCGGTGAGGATGATTTTATCTTGCTGTTCTATCGAAAGTAGTGTTTTCCTTAGTTCAAGCATTTTTTCATTTTCGACAATAATTAAATCATTCTTGTTAGAAATTTGGTGGATATTTATGATAATACACCGTTATATTCATTCTTTTAGAATAAAAAGATTATTCATCTTAAAGATTAAATTTTGTCATTTAATGCATTACCCATTATAATTGACCTATGAGAATTGCAGTATTAGAAGATAGTTTGATTCAACAAAAAAGAATACGAAATCTATTAGATTTAAATCATAGACTTTGTTTCTTTTGCACAGTTGAAGAATATATGGAATCCAATTTCTATTTTGATTTATTGTTGCTAGATATTGAATTAGGAAGTCAAAATGGCATTGAATTTATAAAAAAACATCCAGATAAACAACGCTTTATTGTATATGTAAGTAGTCATAGTGAATCTATGGCCGATACATTTGATACAAACGTCTTAGGATTTGTTACGAAAAATCGAATAGAAGAAGCCTTAGTCAAAAAGGTAAATCAGGTAGAAAATCGTATTCATCAATTAGAGAAGATTGAACTGAATTTACCGTATGAGACAAGGTATGTGTATAGGGATGATATTCTGTATTTTAAAATTGAAAATGGCGTCTTCGTCTTATTGAAAGATGGAACGAAATTATCTTTAGTGAATGAAACACTAAAGGAAATAGAAGCAACGCTATCGGATTCTTTTGCTCGAGTAAATAATAATGTGCTTATTAATTTTTCTAAAGTGGATCATTTGGATGTAAAGAATCATAAAATCATTATGTTAAATGGTACGATTATTTCAGTGAGTGTTCGAAGATGGAAAAAGGTAAAAGAACACTATATTCAGATGAGGACAAGCATATGAATATTCTAATGAACAGTATGTATTATGTTTGCGAACAATGTTTCTATTTAAAAATAACGAAGAATTCACTATATCCAAAATGCATTCTTTCATTCTTGTTAAATGGTTTATGTGTATTTTTGACCAGTGAATATATACATATAAACTGGCTATCTGTATTTCTACAATTGTTGATTCCCATTCTATGTTTGAATGTTTCTACAAAAGAATATCATATATTAGAATCTGTCATTTCAAATTTGATTGTTGTCTTATTGCAAACAATGAATATCCTTCTATTCCGTTCTTTAACTATAGAATATTATGCATTTTCAACAATACTCACAATCGTTGGATGTGCAATCTTTTATCAAATCTTTAAATATGAAAGTTTAGAATTTAGTGAGAATATGCAATACGGTGTTTCTATAATTCTATTTATATTTAGCTATCTTTATATGTTGTTGATGACAAACTTGTTTTCTAAAACAGAATTTACATATATGTATTTTATAAAGAACAGCCAAATCTATGTATTTATGTTTACCATATTTGTTCTTGTGTTATTAAGTGTAGCTATCATTGTTTTTTCTAGAATACGCTCAAAATTAGAAATTGAGATGTATCGAAATTTTATTGAACTATCCAGTCATTATACAGAACAAATGATTCATGAACAGGCGGGAATCAAGGAGTTGATTCACGATATGCGAAATTCTTTGGATGATATAAAGCATTTATCTCAAAACAAAAGATATGAAGAATTAGAAAGTGAAATAAATAGAGAGTTAGTAAAATATGGAAAGTTATATCCCAATTCTATATGCATAAATCCATATTTGGATGTGATCCTACAAAACTTTATTCAAGAACACAAATTGAATTATGATATACAGATACATGTTCCTAAAAGAATCGATTCTATGGATACACAAGATTTAACAACACTACTCACATGTGTATTAGACAATAGCTTAGTTAAAGAAAATGAGACTTTCATGTTTCATATGAATCTAAAGGAGAAAGAGCTAATTTTGCATGTTCAATATCCTTTGGACATAAAGAATATGACGTCTTCAAATAAATCCATACTGAATATCATTTTGAATAAGTATCATGGAACAAAAATTATGGATTCAAAAGATATGAAAATCATCTTATTTATCGAATAATCGAAATCAATTGACGGTTATTCGATTTTTTTAATGCTTCTTTTCCTTATGTGTATTAATAAATAAAAGGAGTGGATGAATTGTGATTAAAATACAGAATCTAAAGAAAGTGTATAAAGATTGTGTGGCACTTGATGCAGTTTCTATGCACATAAGAAAGGGGGAATTTGTTGCGATTATTGGAGCAAGCGGAAGTGGAAAAACTACCATGCTCAATATTATTGGCGGTTTAGATACAGATTATATGGGAAGTTGTGTAGTTCGAAATAAAGAGATGTCTTCTTTATCGGATGTAGAGTGTTGTACATTAAGAAGTCGATACATTAGTTATGTATATCAATTTTTTAATCTGATTTCTTTTTTGACAGTGAAAGAAAATGTGTGCTTGGCAAGTCAAATTAAAGGGAAAAAAGTAGATGAAAAAGAATTGAATCAAGTATTGAAATTGCTAGGGTTAGAGCATAAAAAAGATCGTTTTGCGAATGAATTGTCTGGAGGTCAACAACAGCGCGTTGCGATTGCTAGAGCAATTCTTGCACATACAGATATTATACTGGCCGATGAGCCAACGGGAAATTTGGATGGTGAGAATGCAAAAAATGTGATGGACATTTTAAAAGCGTTGAATAAAGAGGGGAAAACAATTGTATTGGTTACGCACGATTTAAAAATCGCCAATTATGCAGATCGAATCATTCGTTTAGAACAGGGAAAGATTGTATGAATATAGTCAAAAAATATAGAAGTCGCAATAAGAAAAGCTATGTTTTATTATTCAGTATTCTGTTTTTATGTACATTTCTTTTAACTTCTCTTTTTGTAGTAAAAGACTCTTATGATTTATATCGAATCAATGCAGCCAAAAGTTTTTATGGGGATTATGATGTGAAATATACAACTTTTGCGTATACACAAAATAAAGAATATACAGATACATACCTAGATAGTTTAAGTTATGAAACACTAATGCCCTATGCGTATAAAGGTACTTTTGATTCTTTGGTTTCAACCACAAATTTTAGTGTCTATCCAATACGTTTGATAGAAGGAAAGTATCCTAAATCTAATGAAGTGTTAATTCATAAAAAGTATCAGAATAAATATAAGGTGCAGGATACAATAAAATTATATTCGGATCAGAAGTCTAAAGAATATACGATTAGTGGTGTATATGAAAATCTAAATAATCAGCTCGTCAATTATAGTTTTTATACAGCCACGAATTCAAAAAAGGATGCGATGTATGTCTATGCGAATTTAAAAGATAAATCGGCAATCGCAACACTACCCGTACAGGATTATGAATTGAATTCGGATATGGTGGTTGCCAAATATCATTTGAATGTTGAATATGAAAATATTTTTAAATTTCTGATCCTGTTTATGAGTGTATGTTGTTTCTTGTTTGTATATAGCGTTTTATCTGTACACTTAAAGAAAAAGAAAGCTTTTTATGATCAACTCTATATATTGGGAATGAATAAAAAGAAAATTCGTTTGTATATGATTAAGGAATATACCTTATTCTTTGTAGGAATTGAGTGTATGGGAATCGGATTTACATTATTATTGTGGGGTTTGTTTTTAAAATGGATTCAAATGAATCTTCCATTTAGTTTACATATATCAAAATATCATCTATGTATTTTATTATTGATTTTATTTGTACAATATATATTTGCATTTGGATTGAGTTTAGTACGATCTAAACATTATTTCTTTAGAAAATTAAATATTTCTAATCTATCTATTGTTGAAACAATGAGAAATGGAAATGGTCTGTTTATTGCACTGATTGTTGCGATGAGTTCGATGTTTATGTGTGTATCCATGCAGTCATTAACATCTTGGATTCAAACAAATCAACAAGAAGTACAGTATGAACATGATGTGAGTGCCACATTTAATATATTTGATCATACATTGATTCCTGAATTTATTGAGGAATCAAAAGAAATTCTTAAGTCATATGAGCATGAATTTAACTATAATATTCAATGTGATGCAAATATAAATAATGAACAAATAGAAACCAAAATCACAAATGAATATAATGATTTTGCCTTAAGTAATTCATATGAAGATAGTGTAAGATTGCATCTGTATAAACAAGGTGGAGAATTAATTGATGTACTCGATCTATCTGTAGAAGAACATATAAATAGTGGGGATAATAAAGTTTTGTATATTCCTGAATCAAAAGTAATGGAATGGTTAAATGCATATCCAGATACATTTATTACGGGCGATTTGTGGGTAAATACTAAACAATCAGCATTACTAAAAAAGAAGCTTGATCATATCCAATTGTCTAGAAGAGATGATTTCTATGTAGTTGATAATAAAACGGACGCAAAGAGTCTTGGTGAAATCATGAATAAGTGTCAAAAAATAGTTCAGTTCTATCAATTTGTATTGATGATCACTTCGATTGTGATCGTATATATGCAGTTGTATCAACATTTCTACTCACATAAGAATGAGTATGATCTGCTGCATACCATTGGCATGTCGTATAAAAGAATTCGTAGGATGTATACAGTAAAATTATTAGTTTTTATAACAATATTGGATGTGATTGTATTGTTGATTACTCGAACAATTCAAATGGAAATATTAGTTTTATATTTAATTGGAAGTCTAATACTCTGTACTTTATTTACCAAATTGATTTTCTATCGTATATACAAGTAGTGGATTTAAAATGATTTAGTAAATGTCAAAAAGCCCTTGTTTTAAGGGCTTTTCTGATCATATGTCCAATTCAATGTGCTACACAGTGTGTAGCATTTTTAAACAATTAAAATAACAATGATAAGTAATCTTGTCTTGAATCAAGTATTCTGATAATCTCGATATTATCATTTTTGATACTGTAAAATACAAGTTGTTTAGATATGACTAGATAACGTAATGAAGTATCTACATTAAACCGATCCGACATTTTTGGGCCTAAATAAGGGTTGTCCTTTAATAAAGCAATCGTATTTACAAGGGTACTTTTTAATTTTTGTGCAGCTTGTTCGTTGTTAAATCGACTAATAATATAGTTTTCAGTGTTTAAAAGATCATCAATAGCTGTCTTCTTGTAAATAATTTGCATATTATAAACCTAATATTTTTTCAGCTTCTTCTTCAGAATAAGATTCAGTACAATTCATACCAATTTCTAATTCTTTCATGAGTTTAGTTAAAGCTTTGGCTTTCATGTTTTCAGCATTATCTTCAGTTACAGAAAATGGAAAGCCTCCAGTATTTAATGCTTGTTGAAAAAATACATTAACCGCATCTGTTAAAGTTAAGCCGTTTTTCGCAAAAACTTCTTCTAATTCATTCTTTATTTCTGAATTTATACGAATTCTAAATACATCATCTTTTTGAGCATTGATTACGTTACGCATAATTAACACTTCCTTTCATTTATAGTATAGGGATATTTTAATAAAATAACAATAAATGTAGTAACAGTGTATCTACATCTAATTCTTAAATATAAAAAGAGCTAGTTTTAGCTCTTTTCATCGTCCTTTACATACTCCAATATATCACCAGGTTGACAATTTAATACTTCACAAATGGCTTCTAAAGTGGAAAAGCGAATTGCGGAAATCTTACCTGTTTTCATCTTTGATAAGTTAACGTTACTTACTCCAACTTTCTCAGACAACTCTTTTAAACTCATTTTTCGATCGGCCATGACACGATCTAATCGCAATATGATCTTACCCATAATTATAACGTCTCATCACTCAATTGTTGTAGTTCTTGTCCATATCTAAATATATAAGATAACAAATAGATTAGAGCTGCAAAAACGAGGAAGCTTAAGTGAAGACGAATATCAAAATTGATTTGTGTAACATATTTAGTGTTGAAAAGTAGATCAAAGTTGATGATTTGTTTAAAGTACATAACTCGACATACTTCAAGAATATTAAAGACAATACCCCCTGCAAGAATATACTTAGCAAGGTTTTTGATGTGATTGGCAACACGAACATCAAATGGAGTATGATCCATCGCAATTGTACAAATGGATTCAATTGTTTGTACAGCTTTATATATAATAAATACAAATATAGCGATGATTAAGAAAATCAATGGTAACCACATAGACATTTTATCTTTATTTAATGCCAAATCATCATTAAAAATCAATTGAAGATAGTCAATTCTTATACTTCCAAATAGCGTATTATATACATCTTTGTTGAAGGCATAAAATAAGCTAAGTCCAATCGACAACGCAAAAGAGATTAAACAAACCTGTCGAACGACTTTTAAAACAGAGCACATTTTCTTTAATAAATCTTTAGACCTATCATTCATGATATTACCTCCTAACATTAAATAATTAATGTTTATCGTTAATTTAATTATATATTACATAAATAATAAGTCAATATATGTTTCACATTTATTAGAAACTTTAGCTCAAAGTGCGGGAGCTGATGTTGTAAAAAAAGCAGCACTACTAGCTGAGGGTAATGAGTGGATTGATTCTTCCAGACGTTTCTTATGAGGAAAAAGAAGAGTTTGATGTGGTATTAAAGAAGTATGGTTTGGATTTAATCAGTATGATTGCACCAACCAATCATCAACGCATTCAAACGATTGCCAAAGATGCAAATGGCTTTATTTATTACGTATCTTCATTAGGAGTGACGGGTGTGCGCTCTACGATTACGACAGATATTTCAGTTATGGTAAATCTTGCAAGGGAAGTCACAGATGTTCCTGTTGCGGTAGGTTTTGGAATCTCAACACCAGAACAAGCTAAAAAAATGACGGGTCAATCTGATGGAGCTATCGTTGGTAGTGCCATTGTGAAGATTATTTAGAAGTATGGAAAAGATGCACTTAAATATGTTGAGGAATATGTCAAAGAAATGGTGCAAGCAATAAAAGAATAAAAAAGGTCTCAGTCCAAATCTGGCGAGACTTTTTAGTTCCATTCCTTGGCTAGAAGAAAATCACGGACGTTACGATGCTTGATTATAAATATTAGCCTCCTTTTGTAGTAAATAATACAGTTATAACTGATAATTAGTGCTTAAAATACGATTTTATCAGTTATAACTGATGAAATCTGAGAACAATAAAATAAATACCCATAAGAAATACGGGTACCAATTTAGATTTTTAATTGTGTTGTTTGGTTGATTCATTCCAGTTCACAGAACACTTTAAGATTTGATTTGGAATCTGTTCATTGGTTCCTTTTAATGAATCAATTAAGATTGATGCAGCTTGATAGCCTTCATCATAGGCAGGCTGTACGATCGTTGTGACAGTTGGGCTAGAGAAGTTAGTTCATTCTGTATTGTCAAAGCCAATTAATCCAATTGTATCTGGCATTAGGTTTCGATAATCTTTTAATGCCAAATAGACACGTGGTAATAAGAAGCAGTTGGCTACAAAGATGAGGGCGCGAACACCAAAACGTAATTCATTAAAGAGTAGATCAAGTAATGCATCACTTGTTACATCATCAGCTACAACGTGGGTTTTGCATGTTTTTCCTTTTGTTTCTAAAGTGTGTAAAAAATCAGTTATACGCTTTCAACGTGTAGTGGATCTGCCGTAATCATAATGAATTCATCATATCCATCATCAATGAGGTGAGTTCCTACATTTAATATAGATTCAGTCATTGATTCATAATATAGGCCTCCTAAATAAAATGGAGGTCTTTTTTGTATAAGAAAAGCTGTGGACTAAGCGATGTTAAAATCACTTTCTGTCTCACAGCTTTTTCTTTCTTTTACTATGAATGGTAAATGGAATAGGCTAAGTCCAATCACTCCAAGCATGATGACTCTAAATAAATAGATATAGTATCCATGATTTAGGTTAAGGAATGGAAGTCCTTCTAATGGTGGTCTTACAATAAACATAAAGTTTGTATCATAAACTGCCAAAATAGAATTCATATATAAATTAAAAACTAATAACGCAAATAATACGACTAAATTGTTTTTAAATGCCTGCATACCTAAGTTTGCATGTTTGAAACGAATCAAATATAGAGAAAACCATGTTAATGTTGCATGATACATGAAACATTGATATACATTGGCTACATTAAATTCAACGCCATACGTTGGAATCAAGATAGCGGCGATTCCTCCACAAGTACCGACAACCGCAAAGAAGTTGATCATTTTTTGTTTTAGTGGACCATCCTTTCCAAAAGTGATGTAGGCCGCAATAAACAATAAGATACTGCAGATATGGAATGGAAGGGATTGCGGATTTAAGTGCATTCCTCCATGTGTACTTGGAATCATATCTGACATCATTTTTGTGGTTTCGCTCAATAAACATATAAACATAAAGAAGTAACAAGCGTTTTGTAGCGTGAAATCTTCTTTTTTCGCATAGTGATTCATAATTAGGATAAATAGAATACAAATTCCTATCCATATAAAGTGTTTTGTAGTAAACATATGCCCTCTCCCTGTAGTCAACAGATTATACCATTCAAAACATAAGTAAACAATGATAAAATTCTTAAACTTATCTTAAATTAAGTGATATACTATGTCATTAGTGAGGTTTTTATGAAGAGAATTGATTTTGAGAATGATACAGTGACAAAAAATATTATAAATGCTGCTTTTCCTTTATTGGTAGCACAAATAATGAGTCTTCTTTACAATGTTGTGGACCGTATCTATATTGCTCGAATTCCTAGTATTGGAACATACGCATTGGGTGCAATTGGCTTATGTTTTCCTTTGATTGTGATAATAAATGCATTCGCAAATCTATTTGGCAGTGGAGGAGCTCCATTATTCTCCATTAGTCGTGGGGAAAAGAATGGTACAAAGGCAAACTTAGTCATGAATACATCCTTCACGATGTTAGTATTGTGCTCGATTGTTTTAATGATTGTTCTTTATCCTTTGTTGAAGCCAATATTAACCTTATTTGGAACATCTACATCTGCCATGAAATATACCTATCCATATATGATGATTTATCTAATAGGAACACTACCTTCTATGCTTACTTTGGGTATGAATCCATTTATCAATGCACAAGGCTATTCAACGGCAGGTATGTGTTCGGTTTTGATTGGTGCCATTATGAATTTAGTGCTAGACCCAATATTTATTTTCCTGTTTGGACTTGGCATTCAAGGCGCTGCCATCGCAACCCTCATTTCTCAATGTGTTTCAGCTATCTTTGTGTATTGGTTTTTAAAGAATCGTTCGGAATTAAAAGTAAGATTACTTAAAAAAGAGGAGTGGATCGATTGTAAAAGTTGTGCACAAAATATTATTGGTTTGGGAAGCAGTAGTTTTATCATGCAGCTCACAAACAGTTTGGTTTCGATTTGTTGCAACAACGTGCTATCCATAACGGGTGGAGACATATACATTTCAGTTATGACTATCATTTCAAGTGTGAGACAATTAGTTGAAACACCGATTCACGCAATCAATGATGGTTCTAGCCCAGTTTTAAGCTACAACTATGGAGCTAGAAGAGCAGAACGTATTCGAAAGGCCATTAAGGTAATTTCTATACTTGTCTTTAGCTATACAGCCATAGTTTGGAGCACCATTATTTTGATTCCACATATATTGATTCAAATCTTTAGTTCCGATCCTGTATTAATAAGGAATACCGTGCCAGCTTTGAACCAATATTTTGCAGCCTTCATATTCATGGATTTGCAGTATATTGGACAGAATGTATTTAAGTCATTGAATAAGAAGAAACAAGCCATCTTCTTTTCGATATTAAGAAAAGTCATTATTGTCGTTCCTCTTACATATATCATGCCATTATATCTTCATATGGGTACAGATGGTGTTTTCTTGGCAGAACCTGTTTCGAATGTGGTTGGTGGAACTCTTTGCTTCGTAACAATGTTAGTAACAATCATGCCAGAATTAAAGAGAATGGAAAATTAAAATGTGATAGAATGATATCCGCGAGGTATAAAAAATGGTACAAGATATTTATCCACATAAATTACACAATGAATTTGATCCCAATGTACAGGCAACACAAAAGGATGTATTGTTGTGTATTGTGAATGGAAAAATTTTAATTCATTTAAATTGTTTTGAGAATAAGGAAGTTGTTTTTCCTAAAGTGAGTGACATACAAGTTGAAAATGTAGAGTATCGTTATTTGTTTTCAATTGATAGTACGAAATATTTCTTATGTGATATGCGATTAGAAGACAATCAAATTCCATCAGGATATGATTATGTTGAAGAGAGAAGTTTGCGTATTGAAGGGATTGGTCCAAAAGACAATTTGTTTGCGGCCATTACTGGAAAGCATTTGGCAGATTGGTATCGAGATACTAAATTCTGTGGAAGATGCGGACATAAGATGGTGCATTCAACAACAGAAAGAGCGATGGTCTGTCCAGAGTGTCACAATACAGTCTATCCAAGAATTATGCCGGCTGTGATTGTAGGTGTAATCAATGGGGATAAGTTGTTGCTGACAAAATATCGTACAGGATTTAAATATAATGCGTTGATTGCTGGGTTTACTGAAATTGGTGAAACCGTAGAAGAAACGGTAAAACGTGAAGTTATGGAAGAGACAGGAATCAAAGTCAACAATATTCGTTACTATAAATCTCAGCCTTGGGGAAGTGCTAATGATATTTTGTTGGGTTTCTTCTGTAATGTAAAAGGGAATGATGAAATATCTATGGATACTCATGAGTTGAAATATGCAGATTGGGTTCAAAGAGATGAAATCATTCTTCAACCGGGAGAATTTAGTTTAACGAATGAAATGATGAAATTATTTAAGGAAAATAAAGTAGAGTGAAAGTATCACACTCATTCTTCTAAAAATGATGAGGATATGGTACAATAAAGCGTGTAAAAAAATATTTATAGAAAATAGGAGTGAAAAATTATGGCAATTTCTGCAGGTGATTTTAAAACAGGATTAACTTTAATCGTTGATGGTGATCCTTGGGTAGTATTAGATTTCCAACATGTTAAACCTGGTAAAGGTGCAGCTATCTTAAAAACTAAGATGAAAAACTTAAAAACAGGGAATACACAAGAAAGAAACTTCAATGCTTCAACTAAATTTGAACAAGCTAACATTTCTAAAAAAGCAGCTCAATTCTCATATGAAGCAGATTCTACATATTACTTTATGGATTTAGAAACATACGATACTTATGAATTAACAGCTGAACAAGTTGATTTCAACAAATACTTTATTGTTGAAGGTGCTGAAGTATCTTTGATGTTCTTCGAAGGAGAATTATTATCTGTTTCTGTTCCAGAAAAAGTTGAATTAACGGTAGCTGAAACAGATCCAGCCATCAAAGGTGCACCATCTAACCAAACTAAAGATGCAACTACAGATACTGGATTAACATTAAGAGTTCCACAGTTCATCGAACCAGGTGAAAAAATCGTTGTATTCTCAACAGATGGAAAATATGCAGGAAGAGCTTAATCGCTCTTCTTTTTTTAACTATGAATAAAGTTGTATTAATTACAGGTGGTGCTCGTGGTATTGGAAGTGCAATCGCATTGGAACTCGCAAAACATGGTTATGACATTGTCATTAATTATTTGACTTCTAAACAGCCTGCCAAAGAATTAAAAGAAAAAATTGAATCAGAATATCATGTTCGTTGTCTTACAATTTGTGCAGATGTATCCGATGTAGATCAAGTCAATATCATGGTTAGTGAAGTTGAAGAGAAGATGGGTGGCGTAGATATACTAATTAATAATGCGGCTGTGGATCTTTCCAATCTATTTCACTTAAAAAATGCCGAAGAATTTAAAAGAACATTCGATGTAAATGTTGTAGGTGCTTTTAATTGTAGTAAAAGAGTCTATAAACATATGTTGGATCAAGAATATGGAAGAATCATCAATATATCAAGTACCAATGGAATTAATACGTATTATCCAATGTGTATCGATTATGATGCTTCAAAAGCAGCCTTGATTTCAATGACACACAATCTTGCGGCTGAATTTGGACCATATATCAATGTGAATTGTGTTGCACCAGGCTTTATTGGAACCGATAATGAACTAGATGGCTATGATGAAGAGTTCTTAAAGGAAGAAACAGAAAAAATTATGGTGAAACGTTATGGAAAACCAGAAGAAGTGGCCTATCTTGTTCGTTTCTTAATTAGTGATGAAGCTAACTTCATCAACAATTCCATTATTCGTATCGATGGTGGACAGATGGGTAGCTGTTAAAAAAGCCTCGAAAGAGGCTTATTTTAGTATATATTTGGTGCTTTGTGCATTTCCTATTTTTTGAACTACATTTTTTTCAATAAGAGAATTTAGAATTCGAATTGTTTTATATTTTGTGAATTGAGTTTCAACTTCTATTTGTGTACGAGATAGTTTTAAATTGTTTTTTAGAATTGAAACAATTGCTTTTTCGTCTTCGCTTAATGAAATTAAATTCGATTCGATAGGCAATATGACAGTGATTGAGTTTTCATAAATTTTAAATTCAGGCTTATTTTGAAAATTATTGTATGAAGCATTTATTCTTTTGATTCCAGAACCAAACATTTCAATATAATTCAGCCTAAAAAAGATGTTCCCGATAATAGGATTTCTTAAAAATGAAATTTGTCCATCTAAATACTCTTTTTCACTTATTTCACGAGGAAGGCCTCCACAAGAAGTGATTTCAATTTTATCTTCGAACATAGAAATGCGTATTCTTGCGTTGATATCCCATAAGCGGTGTACTAGAGAATTAGCTAAAGCTTCTCGAAATGCTTCTTCTGGGATTTTTTCTTTACTGATTCTAAGACTACCTTCAATTTTTTCGTATTGGTAATATTTTTTATACATGTTTAAAATGCGACGATACATTTCTAAAATGGAAATATGATCTAGGATTTCTCGATCCATAATTTCATTTATGTCTTTTCCAAAACGAATGACATCAACACCTTTAAATTGATTTGAATCTGCAATTAATGCAGCCGCATTGTTAAATTTTCCGTTTCTAATAAGTCCTAATGTTCTTAATATATCGGTATTAATATGTTCTACCTCAAGTTTTTTAGAAAGTTCATCTTCTAGTATATGAAAGGTCAAATCTTGTTGAGTAGATTCTTGTTCTTCATAGGATTGATTCAATCCTTCAAGAACGAGTCGATTTAATTCCAATCGATCAACTTCGATAGTGGATGAGTCATTTCTCTTGTATGCTTTTCCTTTATATAAATAAGGCTTAAAAGTTCCTTCAAATACTTTTAGAATGATTGTATTTTCTTTTGTGATATCTAAAGTGTAAGAAGGAATAGGTTTTATTGAATCATTGATTTTGTTTTCTAAATTCAAACAAGCATCAATTGGATTATCAATACCTTTAATAGTTCCATCATCGCAAATGCCAAAAATGATTTCTCCATTTGAATAATTCGCAAAGGCACTTATTGTTTTTAAAAACGAATTGCTGTTCATGTTTTCTTTAAATTCCAAAGTTCTTGTTTCACGCATAGCTATCACATCCTTATACTTATTATAGTATTGTTTGAATCAATATGCAACGATTCAGCTATCGTTGCACAAAATAATGCAACGATTAATTTATCGTTGCATATCGTTTGAAATAAAAAAGATGCACTAGGCATCTTAGTTGTTTTTCATGTTTGTTAGGGCAAGAAGAATAGAAAGTTTTCCATATTCTAATGTTAATCCACCCTGCATATATAAAGTATATGGTTCAACGACTGGAGCATCTGCACTTAGTTCGATTGTACTTCCTTGTGTAAAGCTTCCAGCAGCCATAACTTCATCAAATGGATAGCCAGGCATTGGAGCAGCCATAACACGAACAAATGAATCAATAGGACTTGTGGATTGAATACCTTGTGTAAAACTAACAAGATTTTCTTTTGATCCAAGTTCTAAAGTTTGAATGATATCCGTTCTTTCATCATTATAAGCAGGAGATACATTCTTGTATCCTAATTTTTCTAGCATATAGGCTGTAAAAACTGCGGTTTTTAAAGCACTCTTAACGGCATTTGGTGCCATGAAGATACCTTTAAAGAAAGAGTTGTTCAAGTTAAAGTTCGCACCCAAATCCTTACCGATTCCAGGAGCTGTTAAGCGTTCAGCGACCATATTGATCAAGTCTTTATTACCAGCTACATATCCTCCAGTAGAGGCGATTCCTCCACCTAAGTTTTTCATCAAGGATCCAACCACAACATCGGCACCAATGTGTCCTGGCTCTAATTTTTCAACAAGTTCACCATAACAGTTATCTACCATGATAATAACGTCTTTGTTTATTTCACGAATCTTTTTGATGATACGCTCAAGCTTTGAAATGGTTAATGATAAACGGTGGGCATATCCTCTAGATCTTTGGATTTCCACTAATTTCACATTGTTTTCTTTTAAACGAGAAATAATTTTATCATCATCAAAATCATCATTTACTAAATCAATTTGTTCATACTTTACACCATTGGCTTTTAAGGATTGTGTAGAATCCCCACATAAACCAATCATTTCCTGCAAAGAATCATAAGGAGCACCCGAAATGGAAATCATTGTATCTCCATATTTTAATAGGGCAGATAAAGTTAAATATAAAGCGTTTGTACCACTCATGATTTGAGGACGTACCAAAGCATCTTCACATCCGAGTACTGTCGCAAAAATACGTTCAATCTTATCACGACCTTCATCGTAGTTACCATATCCGTTGATATCCGCAAAGTCAGAATAAGAAACGTGATTCTCAATAAATGCAGCTAAGATACGATCTGAATTGTATAAACATACATCATCAATTTTTTTATAAATATCTTTTAAAACGACATCCGATTCTTCTGCCATTTTCAATAAGTCTTTATCAATTTGTTCTAAAATCATAAATAACCTCCAAAAGTCCACTTCTTCTATTATACACGATTTAAATATTTGTGGTATGCTCAAGTCAAGATATGAAGGGAAGTAAAAAATGGAAAAAGTATTATTTTTAGATTCACCCATGAAAGAAAAGCCATATGGTTCAATGCGTATTCAAGAAAAGTTTGGCTTTGGTCCTATGGATAAAAAGATTGGAGAATATTGGGCAATTAGTGCACATGATAATGGATTGAGCAAAATTAAAAATGGAAAATATAAAAGGGAAACATTAAAAGATGTATATTTAAATCACAGAGAATTATTTGCGAATGATCCTCACGATAAGTTTTCTCTGTTAGTTAAAATCAATGAAATTCAAGAACCATGCTCCGTACAAGTCCATCCAGATGATGCATATGCTAGAAAACACGAAAAAGATTATGGTAAGGCTGAATTCTGCCTGTGGCTAGATGTGGAAGAAGGTACAAAAATCATTCGTGGACATAGTGCCAAGACAAAGGAAGAGTTCCGAAAGGCCATAGAAGAAAAAGCTTGGGATACTTTACTTATTCGAAAACCGGTACACGCAAATGAATTTGTTTATACACCTGCAGGAACCATTCATGGTATTGAAGGAATGTTAATGATGGCTGAAGTGCAACAATCCAGTGATGTTACATATCGTATATATGATTATGATCGAAAAGATGCGAATGGGAATATGCGAGAACTACATATTGATCAGGCTATTGAAGTCACAAATATACCGCATATTGAACCAGGTGTGCATCCAACAGTTACGATGTTAGAAGGAAATGAAGTCATTGAATATGTGAATGAAAAATATTTTAGTGTGACTCGATACAAGATTCAAAATGAAATTCAGATCAACAATCCTTCGTATTCCTTATGCTTACCATTAAGTGGAGATGGAATCTTACATATTGATGGAAAAGACTATGATATTCAAGTAGGCATTGGCTTTATCATCACAAGTCATACAAAAAGATACTCTATCCAAGGTAATATCGATTTACTGGTAAGTGTGCCAAAATAATTCTGATTTTATCATTTCTAATCATTTTTTTGTAGAATTCTACATTTTTTCTGACTATAAATTAATGATACACAGATAAAAAGTGGCCTGTATCCTTTACTTTAGGATTTTTGACCACTTTATTTTATCTAAAATCATTTTTTTTCTGTAGAATTCTACGCTTTTCAGGATTTATGAAAACTTAGAATGGATTTGAAGAGATCCCCATCTGTTTCAATCATAAATGTACCATTCTGTACTTCTGTAAAACTCTTCACGATGGCTAGTCCTAGACCACTTCCAGATTCATGTCTTGATTTATCTCCACGCACAAAACGTTCGGTAATATCACTATCAAAATCAAGCGGTGCTTTCGAAGTGTTTTTCATTGTGATCATAACTGAATTACCAATATCTTTTACATCCAAGAATACACGTGTGTTTTCAAGTGCATACTTAGAAATATTCGTAAATAAGTTTTCAAAAATACGATACGTCTTATTTCCATCCAAACATACATGAATTTCTTTTTCTGGAAGATTTGTCACGAGCTGAAGATTTTTAGCTTGTAGAAGCTCTTCATTTTCTGCACATACCTGCTCCATAAATTCAATGATGTTAATATCAGAATATTCTAAATCAATATTACCACTATTGGCTTTAGATACTTCAAATAAGTCTGCGATTAGAATGCTTAAACGATCTGTATATTGATTCAATCGTTCTAAATAACTCTTTTTATCTTCTTCACTAATACTAGGATCATTTAACAGCTCTACATAATTTTTAATACCTGTTAATGGTGTTTTTAAATCATGTGATACATTTGAAATCAATTCTGTCTTGAGATTCTGTGATTGTACTTGTTCTTTTACAGCTTGTTCAAAACCATCCTTAATTTGATAGATATTATTATTTAAAGATTGGAATAAACCAGAATCTGTAGGCTTGATATTCTCAAAATTACCACTCGATAGATCTTCTGTCATATGTAATATGTCTTGATATTGACTTTGCACATTTTTGATTTTCTTATAGCCCACAACACTAATGCCAATTAATGCTGTAACGACAATAAAGAAAGAGAAGAATGGAATGTTAAGCAATGATATAAACGCAAGAATCAAAATCAGACATATTGAGAAAATAATATACTTTTTAAGGATTTCATCCGATAAATCGGTTGAAATGATTCGTTCTACTTTATTTGAGAAATAAAGAATAAATTTACCAACCAAAGTTCTATGAAAGAACCAGTCTTTAATCGATGTTGTAAATTGACATTTTAACCAATATACGGATAAACCAATAAAGAATAAGGTGATAGACCATGCAAGAATGTTCACTCCATATACGATAGGATGACTCAACTCAATATGATATCGATTCAAGATATTTAAGAAAGTTCCCTCAATCGAATAGGTCGTTAATATGCATGTACCACTGGCTAGTAGGGCATCAATTGTTAGAAACAAGATGAATGCAGGTTCAAATAACCAGTTATTCACATGTCTAAAGATATAGGCTTCTTTTTCATACGCATATTTATTAAGAAAGACATATAGAGCGATAATGGCACTACAAATCAAGAAGGAAGTCACAAAGAAATAGGTATATTGATCGGCATCTAAATCTAAGAGGTCAATTAGACTTGTATTATCATAATTTAAAACAGCTGGAATATAGAATGTTAATACGACATCACTAGGCATATGAAGTGTATAGCCTGGAAATGGCTTTCCATCACAATAATATGTGCCACCATAGTATTCATAATACTTTTCACTGTTATAGTTAATAAGATTCATAATATTATCCGTTACATTTAAAGTATTCGAATCCAAAGTATCATAATATCTTGTATCTTTTTTCTTTACATTCACATTAAATTGTTTTGAAGTGATTTTATTGTTCACATCACACGTATAAAAGAAGTTTGGATCATTCTCAAAAATATTTTTTGCGCTAGATAAAGATGAGTCTAACCCTTTTTTTATATCTTTTTGAATATCTTCCGGTATATCTTTCTCAAAAGTAATATATTCATACTTTGGATCTTGTTCCAATTTTTTAGCTAGAATAAAAGCTATAAGATTTTGTTCTAAAGTTTCAGGAAGCTTTGTTGGAGTAGCTGTAGAAACATTTGGATAAAAACTTGTCACTATACAAGAACTAATGATGCATAAAGCACATAGTATTGTTAAAAAAATATTTTTCTTTTTCATTGTATATTCTCCATTTTATAGCCCTGTCCCCATACAACCTTAATATAAATAGGCTTTTTAGGATTAGACTCAATCTTTTCACGCAATTTACGAATATGAACCATGATTGTTTCTGTATTGATGGCCTCTTCTTTCCATACTAATTCATAGATTTGTTGGCTAGAAAAGACTTGTCCTGGGTGTGAAATCAATAGTTTTAAAATATCAAACTCTTTTGGCGTTAATTTAATATCCTTTGAATTTAACGTCACTTTTTTTGTCGTATTATTTAACACAAGATCACCAATCATATACTCATCTTCGTTCTTTGTCTCATTCTTTAAATTTAAGATTTGTTCATATCTTCTTAAATGCGAACGTACTCTTGCGACTAGCTCCATACTTTGAAATGGCTTTGTGATATAATCATCGGCACCAATATTTAAACCTGTGATTTTATCGATATCTTCACTTTTTGCGCTTAAGAATAGAATCGGAAAGTCATGTTTTTTTCTTGCTTCCATGACCATAGAAATGCCATCCATAACAGGCATCATAATATCTACGATGGCTAAATGAATATCATTTGTTTCAATCTTTTCCAAGCCTTCTTTTCCATTTGCGGCAAGAATCACATTGTATCCTTGATTCTTCATATAAATTCCGATGGCTTCACGAATCCCTTGTTCGTCTTCTACCACTAATATTGTATGTTCCATAAAGTTCTCCTTTTAATAATGTAAATAAAATCCAATGCATGCACATAATATTCCAATGTATAACATAATTATAACCACCTTTCAATAATTTGAAACAACTGCGCCAATCCATAAGAATAGGCAATCAAAGATAATGGCTTTCCTAAAAGTATGATCCAGACAAATTTTTTGAGCGACATATTTGTCAGTCCTGCAAGCATACACAAGAGATCATCGGGTGCACAAGGTAAGAAAATAGCTAACATAAAGAAGGTATCAAATTTATTTTGATCATATGTATACTTCATATATTTGTCGTAATCTTTCTTTTTACATAATTTTAGAATGATTCTATGACCATATTTACGAACAAGTAAAAAGATACATATGGATCCGATACAAATACCTATATAGTTATATATAAATCCATTTACTGCTCCAAAAGCTGTAATACCTAAGGCACTTGATGCACCACCGGGAATAATAGGAATAATCACTTGAATGATTTGTAGAAAAATAAAAAGTAAGGGTGCCAAAATGCCTGCCTTAGATAGTGCAGATTGTAGAAGCTGTGGATTTGTGAAGTATCCTTGTGAAAAGAAATAAACGCAAATAAGAATCATAAGGATAAATCCAAAGTGTGTTATGTTTTGTATGTTTTTATTTGTCATAAAGTATCACCAGGATTACTATAACGAATAATTATTAAGGTTCTTTAGTGATAAATCTTAAAGTTTTCTAAATAATTGAATCAAAAAGTTGGAAAAGTTGTCGAAAAGACATAAAAAAAGGTTGGAAAAGTGGATAGAATATAAAAAAACAGGTTGGAAAAGATGTTAAAAAGAACTAAAATAAAGTTGGAAGAGTAGGTGATACCATGATTAAACGCTATATACAAAGTAAAATTGAAAGATGGATACAAGATGGAAATAATGCACTGTTAGTTACGGGAGCTAGACAGGTTGGAAAAACATATGTGATTCGAAATTGTTTAAAGAATCAGAATGTAAATTATATGGAATTTAACTTCATTGAACAACCAGAATTGGTTCAGTTGTTTAAAAATAGTACAGATACTAAGGATTTTTTGATGCGTTTATCTCTTGTTGCCAATAAACCATTATCGAAAGGTATGATTATCTTCTTTGATGAGATTCAAGAAGTAAAAGATTTTATTACTAAAATTAAATTTTTGGTGGATGATGGAACATACAAATATGTACTTAGTGGATCTTTATTAGGCGTTGAATTAAATGGGTTGAAGTCAGCGCCTGTAGGCTACATGCAGATACTTGATATGTATCCTTTAGCTTTTTATGAATTTGTTGATGCGCTTGGTATACAGAAAAATATTATTGATATATTAGAAGAATGTTATATTGAGAGAAAAAAAGTAGATGAATTTATTCATAAAAAGATGTTGGATATTTTTAATCTATACTTGATTGTGGGAGGTATGCCACAAGCTGTAAGTACATATTTAGAAACGAACGATTTAAATCGAGTATCACAAGTACAACAAGATATCACACGTTTGTATCGCTTTGATTTTTCGAAGTATGAAGAGAGATATAAGTTAAAGTTAAAAGAGATATACGATGCACTACCTGGACAATTGGATGAAAAGAACAAAAGGTTTCAATTGAATAAAGTGGGTAAAGGAATGTCTTTTAATAAAGTAGAAAATGATTTCTTGTGGCTTAAAGATGCAGGTGTAGTCATACCTGTATATAATGTGTCTGAGCCTAAGCTTCCATTAATGATCAGCGAAAACCGAAATCTGTTTAAGCTATTTATGTCAGATGTTGGATTATTGACGAATATGTATTCAGACTATGTGAAGATGGCTATATTAAATCATGAATCTTCTACTAATAATGGGGCTTTGTTTGAAAATGTGGTGGCACAAGAATTAAATTCTAAAGGATTTAGTTTATATTACTACAATAGTAAAAAAATGGGTGAACTTGATTTTGTGGTTGAACTCGATGGAGAAATCTTGCCATTAGAAATTAAATCAGGAAAAGACTATAAAAGGCATTCAGCATTAAATAATGTGTTGTCTTTAGAAAACTACAATATTAAAAAAGCCTTGGTGTTTTCTCAAGGCAATGTGGAAGTAAAAGATAAAAGAATCTATCTTCCAATATATATGATTATGTTTTTGAAGAATAGGAAATTGAATAATTCTGTATATAAGATTGATCTAAAAGGATTATGCGATTAATACGTCTTATATGTTCGAATAAGTAATGGAAGTTCGGCCACCAACATACCAATCCACCCAGCAAAATATGAGTATGGTAAAGCTTCGATGCCTAGATGTAAGCTAAATACAAGTGGGGCAGCCACAATAACTCGAACTGTCATATTCACTAGACTTGAAATGAGTGTGATTTTTAAATCACCAATTCCTCTAAAGAAGCCTTGGATTCCATTGGTGAAGGCAGGAAGAATATACATGAAGGAGATTAAATGAAGATAAGTCACTCCATGCATAATAACTTCTTCATCTTGTACAAATAGACACATTAATGGTTTTGCGAAGACAAAACATACTAGAAAGATAAATATACCATAGATAAATTCTAAGACCATTCCGCAACGAAATCCCTCTTGCATACGATTGTTATTTCCGGCACCCTTATTTTGTGCCATTAAAGCTGTCATAGAGTGGGCAATGTTTTGTTCCGGGGTATACGCAAAATCATCAATTCGATTGACGGCCGTAAAAGCAGCTACAACCGATACACCCATCGTATTGACAATCATTTGAATGCCAAGCTTTCCAAGTTGTACAGTAGCTTGCTGCATTGCGCTGGCCCAGCCATACGCAATGGTGCGTTTTAATAAGGAAATATCAAATACCAGCCACTTTTTACCCAGTTGTAGAAGTGGCACTTTCTTTTGTATATATAGAATACAGAATACGCAACATAAAGCTTCACTAATCACAGTAGAAATGGCACAGCCTTTACTTCCAGCATGTAAAACAACCACAAAGAATAAATCTCCAAAAATATTTAGAATGGAACTGATAATTAAGAAATATAGGGGGGATTTACTGTCGCCTAAAGCACGTAGTGTACTCGCAAAAAAGTTGTATAGAAAGGTAAATACTAAACCGGCAAAGATAATTTGAAGATAGGTAGTAGACATATTGAAAATAGATGAATCTACCTGCATAAATTTAAGAATTTGTGGTGAAAAGAAGATGCAGGTAAGTGTTAATACAAGTGAAAATACAAGTCCTGCAAGCATAGTTGTGCTCATTTGACGAGATAATGTGTCATTATCTTTAGCCCCATAATACATACCAATCAATATGCTTGCGCCCATACAAAGTCCATTTAGAAATAGGATGAATAATGTTGTGATTGGATTACAAATTCCAACAGCGGCCAAAGCTTCTTTTCCTACAAAGTGGCCTACAATAATACTGTCGACGGCATTGTATGTTAATTGAAATAAGTTTCCTAATACCAAGGGAATGGTAAAGTGAACTAACATAGGCATGATTTTGCCTTGTGTCATATCTTGTGTCATAATCAAACTTCCTTTTTTTGTTCATATTTTGCGCTTTTTCATCCAAAAATTCAATATTATGTTAGAATAGTCTCATGAAAATTTCAGTAGAACAATTAAAACAATTAAATAAAGAAGAATATATCTTAATTGATATACGTGATGCCGAAGAGGCATTTAAAAATCCAATCGAAAACAGTATTGTATTAAGTGGAGAAAGTGTTTTATCCAAAGAATTTGATTCAACTAAGAAGATTATTGTCGTTTGTGCTCAAGGATATGTCAGTGATTTTGTCGCGCAAAAACTGCAAGAAAAAGGGTATGCTGCATATAGTGTAAATGGTGGATATGTTTCGATCGTTATGGATAAGATGAACGCAAATATATCGGATGATTTTTGTGCACAAGTCGAAAGAAGTATTATTAAAACGTATCGAAGAAAGATTTGGTCAAAATTTACGAAGGCTATCCGTGATTATGAGCTTGTTAAAGAAGGAGATTGTATTGCGGTATGTATTTCGGGTGGAAAAGATTCGATGTTGATGGCGAAATGTTTTCAAGAACTACATAAACATTCACCTGTTCATTTTGATGTGAAATATATTGTGATGGATCCAGGTTATTCAAAAGAGAATCGTGAGGTTATTGAAAGGAATGCCAAAAAGCTAAATATTCCAATTGAAATCTTTGAAAGTGATATTTTTGACAACGTTTTTAATATTGAAAAGAATCCATGTTATATATGTGCAAGAATGCGAAGAGGTCATTTATATAACTATGCCAAGAATTTAGGATGTAATAAAATAGCTTTGGGACACCATTATGATGATGTGATTGAAACCATTTTAATGTCGATGTTATATGGTGGACAAATCCAAACGATGATGCCCAAGCTACATTCCAATAACTTTAAGGGTATGGAAGTTATTCGACCTTTGTATTTAATTCGTGAAGATGACATTAAGGGTTGGGCTAAACATAATGATTTGTATTTTATTCAATGTGCATGCAAATTCACAGAGGCTTGTGCCAATGAAACGTGTTTAACACAATCCAAGTCAAAGCGTTTAGAAATGAAAAATTTAATCAAGGAATTAAAGAAAGTCAATCCGTTTGTAGAACAGAATATTTTTAAGAGTGTCGAAAACGTGAGCCTTAAAACCGTGATTGCCTATAAGGATGATAATGCAAGACATCACTTTTTAGATACATATGATGAAGAGGGAAATGAATAGTTTCTCTCTTTTTTTCATTCTGCTTACAAAAATGTAATAATTTTCATTGACTATTTTTCAACACGCTCTATAATGGAATTATTGTGGAGGGTATGTATTATGTATAAAACAGAAAGCTTTAAACCAGATACTTTTAAACCAGCTCGTTTTGAGTCGGATGGAAAAATCACATTGTCAGGAAAAGAAATTCCTTATCATACAATTTGTGAAGACAATGTCATCTATGGACCTGATGGAAATCCAGTCGCATCGATTTTTACTTATGCCTATTTTAGAAGTGATGTAGAAGATACATCGAATCGTCCAGTTGTTTTTGCGTATAATGGAGGTCCTGGATCTAGTTGTATGTATGTGCATGCAGGATTTTTAGGTACACGTCGTATGCAGTATGATGAAGTAGATCGTGAAAGTGCTTTTGGACCTTATAAAGTTATTGATAATCCAGACTGCTTGATTGATGTTGCGGATATCGTATTGATTGATCCTGTTGGAACTGGATATGGTGTATTGATTGATGAAAGTAAAAAGAAAGATTTCTTTGGCATTGAACAAGATGCAGAAGCCTTATTGACAGTGCTTGAAGCTTGGGTTCGTCGCTATAATCGTGGCTTGTCACCAAAATATTTGTGTGGTGAAAGTTATGGATGTACTCGTAGTGCAGTCGCTGCTGGAATTGCAGCAACAATGGGAAGAGAAAGAGGCTATGGTATTGCCTTTGATGGTATTGTATTTATTGGAAATACAGTTACTGTAGGTAAATACTTTGGTGAAGGCTTACCTGTTGAAACAAGTGTATTGGGATTCCCAACATATGCAGGTGTAAACTGGTATCACAATCATCCAACAGATCAAAGTGTGGAAGACTTTGTAAAAGAAGCTAAGGATTTCGCAGATCATGATTATGTGCTTGCACTTTATAAAGGAGAAGCTATTTCAGAAGAAGAAAAAGAACATATCTTGGATAAGGTAAGCTATTATACAGGTGTTTCTAGAGAATATTTGATTCGTCATGGCTTAAAAATTGATGATGATGACTATCGTCAAGAAGTATTAAAAACAAAAGGAAAAGCTGTATCTCGCTATGATGGTCGGGTAACTCGTCCTTTATTAGAGCCAGAACAAGATGAAATCAAAAAGGCATTGTGGGATGATGCGACAGCTGATCGTTATGATACATTCTTCTATGCAGCCTTTACAGGTGATCTACTTCCAAAATTAAATGTAAAATTAGATCGTAACTTTATTCCAGGAACTGATTATTATATGCATTGGGATAAAGAAGAAAAGAAAGGGACAACCGGAGAAGAATTACGTTATGCCTTGACGCGAAGACCAGGAATGCGAGCATTCTTTGCGAATGGATGGTTTGATCTATGTACTGAATTTGGATATGCATGGCACACAATGGATCATGCTGGACTACCAAAAGATCGTGTATTCTGGAAAGGATACCAAAGTGGACATATGATTTATCTTGGTGAAGATAATGTTCATGAATTATGTTCAGATATTCGTGATTTTATTCAAGGAAAGAATCCTAAATCTCAATTTTAATAATTGGCTCACTTCGGTGAGTCTTTTTTCTTGCGATAGTAAATAAAGGAAAAAAGAACTTCTAATGAAAAAAATTAGTGAGATACACAGCTTGATAAAATTGCCTTTTTGAAAGTCACAATGGAATAATCGTAATGTTTAAATGGAACATTTCTCATTTTCGTTAAAATATAGAGATAAGCATTTTTAATATTCGTGAAATAATATAATATAACATTTTTAAAATTCGTGAGTAATTGTGATAAAAGATAAAACCGTTGGATTACTACCCAACGGTTTTCTTATAAGGCATTTTTGCACGCATATCTTTTAATCGGTTTAATGCCGCTAGTAAAGTTTCATCTTTTTTCGCAAAGTGGAAACGAATATAGCGATTTTCTTCTTCTTTAAAGAAACTAGATCCTGGAACAGCAGCTACACCCACATTTTTAATGAGATCCACACAGAAATCCAAATCCGAATCATAACCAAACTCACTGATATCGACCATAACATAGTAAGCTCCTTGCGGTTCGGTATGTGGAATATTTAATTCTTTTAAGCCATTGATGAATAAATCTTTCTTGTGTGTATATAGCTTTTGAAGTTCATCATAATAATCATCCTTAAATTCAAGACCGACAACGGCAGCTTCTTGTAGAGGAGCAGCAGCACCAACGGTTAAAAAGTCATGCACTTTCTTGATTTGATCGATGATATGTTCTGGGGCAATACAATAGCCTAAACGCCACCCTGTAATGGAATACGTTTTAGATAGGGAACTACAAGAAATGGTTCTTTCAAACATACCCGGTAAAGAGGCAAAATATGTATGTTTGTATGGGGCATATACAATATGTTCATATACTTCATCCGTAATCACATATGTATCATACTTTATGGCAAGACTAGCAATATATTCCAACTCTTCTTTTGAGAAGACTTTTCCGCAAGGATTGCTTGGATTGCATAAAATCAACGCTTTTGGATTTTGCTTGAACGCATTTTCTAATTCTTTTTTATCAAAGTTGAATACAGGTGGATGTAAAGGAACATAAATTGGATTGGCACCACAAAGAACGGTATCTGCTCCATAGTTTTCATAAAATGGGGAGAAGACAATCACTTTATCGTTTGGATCACAAACACTCATCATGGCTGCCATCATGGCTTCAGTACTTCCACAAGTGACAACGATGTTTTTGTTGGAATCTAAATCTAGATCCATATATTTTGATTGTTTCTTGGCTAAGGCATCTCTAAAGTTTTGGGCACCCCAAGTAATCGCATACTGGTTAAAGTCTTCATGAGCAACTTGTTCTAGTCGATTCAATATTTCTTTTGGTGGATCAAAATCAGGGAATCCCTGCGATAGATTGATCGCATCGTATTGATTTGCGATTCTTGTCATTCGACGAATCACAGAATCTGTAAATGTCTCGGTTCTTTTTGATAATTCTTTCATAATCACACTTCCTTTTTTTCATTTTTGCATTGTATCATTTTTTGGGGGATTGTAAAATAAAAGTGAGGTGTGCGCCAGTTCGGTGCCAAATATTTAGCTGGTGGGAATCCAGCCTGGTA
>OGQM01000658.1_pt1 | contig 28658 bp, 23 predicted proteins | sample 1553191 | NCBI WGS metagenome assembly OGQM01 (sample SAMEA2579954, study PRJEB22360) | human gut metagenome | biome: human gut; feature: human-associated habitat; material: faeces | place: Denmark | collected 2008/2010 | reverse complement strand
TAATCCCGATAGAAGTTCAGCCCGTCGAAGAGCGCTGAGAGATCGTCTTCGTGATAATAGGGCTTTTCGTTATCTAGCGAATTCAGCCGCGTATCCAGAATAGATGAAAGGCTGCCGAATATACTTTCCGCATTTGTATCGTCGACGGGATAATCGATTTTCGCAACAAGGGCGTCGTCAATGAGATAACAGTCGTTTCCCGAAATTTTGTAACGCCCCGTGCCCGCAATGCCGCCGCCCGTCTTGCCGTTGATTATCCCGAGCCCCTCCGTTCCCGTCGAGTAGGAAATTTTCAGATCCGCATGGAGGGTGAGCGTGTGACCGTTCAGATCGATGCCGACTTTTCCTTTGGATACGAGCGCGGCGGCAACTTCGATATCGTCCGTCAAAACGATCGTCTTGTTTACGGAGTCCTGCCCGGTAAAATGATCGGCAAAAGTATCGTTATCGGTCGCGAATACATAATCGGCGGAGGAGCCCGCGATATCGGCGGTTGCCTCGGAACGGAGGGGTGCCCGGGGCGCGCAGCGTGAAGCCGCCGTTTTGGGCTATTTCGTCGTACTCTGCGGAGGTTTCGCCCGAGTAGACGAAACAAAAGGGCAAAGAATGGCTGTAATTGGTCACCATTTGACCGCCGAACGTATAGAAGGGGGCGCCGCCGTCATCCGTTTTGCCGATCTGATCGAGCATACAGATAAATTCGTAGCGAGCGCCGCGCAAAGCGTAAACCTCGATCGCCTGCGAAAGTTTTACGTCCGCGTCGGAGCCGTCCGTTTCGAGTTCGAAAGAAACGCGGTAATCGGCGACGACGCTGTCCGACCCCGTGACTTCCACTTGCACGTCTACTTTCTGCGAACGGTTTTTGTAAAGCCCCAATTCCGATTCGCCTATCTGATCGAGATAATTTTTTCCGTTTAGTTTGAATGAAATATTCGTGCCCTGAATATGAACGGGGTAGCCGCGATGAACGGATTGATTTAGAAATGCAAAAACCACGCCGACCGCCGAGAGGCAGCAGACGAGTAGCAGAACGATCAATGATTTAATTGAAGCGGTTAATTTTTTCATGGCACCAATATTATACGTTGCCGTTTTCAAACGACAATTTGATTTCGTGATTGAGAAAACAATTATAATTGAGCGCGCGATAGGTTCCGCTTTCAAAATGCGGAAGGACATCGGGGGGCAGTTGAATTTCAGGCGTAAAGCCGTTGGTTCCGAATTGTACGTAAAGAGTGAACTCCGTAGCGCTTGCAAGAACCGTCAACTCGGAATTGCGATAGATCTCGTTGTCGTTTTCCTTTGTCAAGGGATATTCCTTTTCGTTTACGACGGCAACGAGTTGCATCGCGTCATGCAGAGAATTTTGAAGGGCGAATTCGTGTAAAAATCCGACTTGCGCGGAGAGCCGCTCGGTTTCGCTGAGAGAGGAAAGCGGCGCGGCCGCGTCGAAATTGCGCCAGTATTCCGCCGTGTTTCCGCTCGCGTCGGAAATAATTTCGCCTTTTTCGTAAACGCCGAAAAGAAGATCTTCTCTTGCGGCAAAAAACGCATTAAAATTGTCATCCCTTGCGTCTGCGGCAAGTTTAACGCCGAAATTTTTGATGTCGTCCGTAATTTTCAGTCCGACTGTCAACGTTCCTTCGGGATAAAGAATGATTTTTTCGTCGGGTTTCGCGCCGTTGATGCTGGTAATCGTCACGCCGTTGCTGTCGTCGCCAGTAACACCGAAGTCAAGACCGTCCGTGCCCACGGAATCGGACGTGGTGAACCAGGCAAAAACCGCGCCGAAAACCAGGCACAGGCTGACGAAAAGAGCCGCCGCCGCGAAAATCAGTTTTTTTGTACTGCCTTTGATCATAGACGTATTCCCGAATCCCAATAAATAAAAAAGCCATGAAACGAAAAAGTGCTTCATGGCAACCGGCTGTCTTATCCTTTTTTTCGAAGACGTAGACCCATAGCTTTGCGTCCTCGGGTTTCCCGCGAGTTTGCTTTTACATTATAATTTGATATCATCATAGCATATTCAATAAAAAAAGTCAATGCTTTCGGAAAATAATTGTCGTGCAAAGTCAACTTAATCTATGGATTTGAGAGAAGATGTCATATCTACGGCGCGGATCTTATGTGACAAAAGCAGATCGACTAAACCGATAAACACGAGTACGACGGCGGCAGATGAAACGAATGACCACCATTTTATATCCGCCAACGATCCGTAATCGAGGTAAGCGAATACGAAACCGACGAGCGCGCAGCCGAGAGGAATTCCTAAAAGGGCGCCGATGAACGCCATGATAAATATTTCGCGGTAGATATAACCCGTCACCTCGCCGTCGCGATAACCGAGCACTTTCAGTGTGGCGATCTCCCGCCTGCGTTCGCCGATGTTCATATTCGTGAGATTGTAAATGACGAATACGCACAATAATAGGGCAAAAGCGATGATAAATGCGGAAATCATTGCGATTGAACCGTTGCCTTTTGATACGTTCAAAAGGGAAAAACCTGCAAAGACCAGCGCGGTAGATCCTGCAACGCATACGACGGTCATTATAAAATGCGCTTTGTAGCGGAAAGAGCGATGCCCAAAGACCGGAAACGGGGTGAAGGTGCTCGCAAGAGCGGGCATAAACAACTCGCCGGAAAAAGCGGGGAATATAGCGTGAGGAAGTAAAAAAATTCCGACGAGCAGCCCGACGATAGATGAAATCAAGCACGAAAGCACGGAAAAAGCCGCGTATTTGAATACGATTTTTCCATCGCCGTAACCTGCATCACGCTTTACGCCGTATGGAGTCCCGTACAAAATTAACGATATCTCAATCCTACGAAAAAGAGAAACCGTAACGGTTTCTCTTTTCGTATAGATAAGATTAAGGTTGCATTCTTCGTTTGATTGACTTTTTCGGACTGTTGATATAAAATAAAAAGACAAGAGTCATAAAAAGTTTGCATTTTCTTGTATAAAAAAACTCTCAAACCACAAATTATCGTGATTTGAGAGCCGTGGCAGGGGAGACGCGATTATCCAGAAAGTATAAAATTTCATAAAAAACAGTTCAAAAGCCTAAAATATGCGTAGATTTTGCATATTTTAGGCTAAAATTTTTTAATTTTTAGAAAATTTAGGGCAACTTTAGGGCAACATTTTGAAGTATAACAGTTTAATCTGAACATGAGATCCTACATTGTACAAAATGAGAAGTTTCACGTTCAAATTTTGATAATAAAACAAGTCAAAAAGAAAAGCACAACATACAGTTCGTCTTTTTGTTATCAGAGCGAAGATTGTCCTTCGAAATTTTTCAAGTGCTTTTTCAAATAATAGAAGAAGGTAGAAGGTTTCATTCGCGAAAGTTCCATCGCTTCGGAACAGGAGATTTCTTTTTTACGGTAGGCCTGCACGATCATGGGAAAGTCAGAGGGACAGGCGGTAAGAGGACGTCCAAACTTAACGCCGCGCTTTTTTGCGGCACGAATTCCCTCTGCCTGCCTTTGACGAATATTATTCCGTTCATTTTCAGCGACGAAAGACAGGAGCTGTAAAACAAGATCGGAAATAAGGCGACCGATCAGACTATCACCTTTGCTGCGCGTATCAAGCAGGGGAATGTCAAGTACAAGAATATCCGCCCCGATATCTTTTGTAATCCGTTTCCATTCGTCTAAAATCATATCGTAGTTTCGTCCGAGCCGATCAATATTCTGTATTACAAGCAGATCACCGGCTCGGATTTTTTTGAGCAAGCGATTATAGTCCTTGCGCGCAAAGTCTTTGCCGCTTTGCTTATCGGCATAAATGTGGTCAAAAGCGATGCCGCAACCATCAAAGGCATCAAACTGCCGTTCGAGCTTCTGGTCTTTTGAAGATACTCGTCCATAAGCATAATTCATATTTCGGTACCACCCTTTACGATAGAATTTACCTTAATAATAAGGTAAAAGAGAGGAGAAAGCAAAGGCAAATAAGGGGCAAAATAAAAAAACTCTAAAAAAGTAAACTTTTTTAGAGCGATGAAAGAGTGAATATGGTGAACAAAAAATGTACACTTTTCCCATTTTTTGGACATACATAGTATAGCACAAGCAAATCCAAATGTCAATAGGTATTCTGCAAAAAAGTTTACATTCTTGGAGCGGGTAATGTTGCAACTGCATATTAAAAAGAACGAGACAAAAACGTAAAACTGAACCACGAAATCGTAAGAGACGAGGCTGAAATTCTTTGATTTCTTACAGATTTTGTGCATTTTTTTGGCGCTTGGGTTAAACAGTTAACCTATAATAAAAAACCGAAAGGGAGGTAGCATTGATGAGGAAGGCAACAAAACCATTCAGTTTGATTTTGGCGTTCGCTTTGCTGTTTGCACTATTAAGCGGATGTGCGCCAGAATCCGAACCGAATCCCGATCCCGGAACGCAATCGTCTTATACGGTGACGTTCGATATCGGGGATGATGCTGAAGCGGCAGGGGTAAGCGTTCCGGCAGCCCAAACAGTAATGCGAGGTTCAAAGGCAGTAGAACCGACGATTGACTATTGGGCTGGTCACGATCTTACCGGGTGGTATAACGGAAATGTTCAATGGAATTTTTCTACGGATACCGTCAATTCCAACATGACGCTGACTGCGCAATGGCAAGAAGTTTCTTCTGTTGATGTCGCGGCGGAGTATGAGGACAACCTTACTTGGGGAGAACCCGGGCACCTGTATGTTCATTATTTGCATGGAGCAGATGATGTGAACGAACACGGAACGGTCAATGATTCGTCAGCTCCTACATATAGCGAACCTATTGATTCGGATGTATATGGCGATTGGGGACTTTGGGTATGGGAATACTTGCCGACAAATAGCGAGGGCAGAGCATTCTATCCTATGAAGTTAGATGAATCCGGTGCCGTATATGATATTAAACTGGATCAAACGTACAACGATGCCGGTTGGGACTCTGCCACGCGTCAAGATAAAGGACTGACGATTGGATATGGGGCAGCAACGTGGATAGGAATACAGGTCTTTTCACAGGATAGCCGTTTGCATGGCGAAGGCTTTTGGGTGAATGACGGCGGCGACGTATATATTGAATTAAACCAGGCGCGCCGTGAAAAGGGAGACTATCACTGGTTTATTCGTCAGGGTGAAGCGCAAAACGGAACGCCTACATATGAATCTGCTATCGTATTTGATCCATATGAGGGGATTGAATATGGTTCGGCTGTTACGCAGTATGATGTTGTTTCTCATAAAGGAAATAACAATGTTTATGTACAGCAAGACGTTGCTGAGGGCTGGGAAGAAGATAGTGTAGGATACCAAATTTTTATGGCGTCTTTTGCCGATTCGGACGGAGACGGCATGGGCGATTTGCAGGGTATCATTTCAAAACTCGACTATTTAGATGATCTCGGGGTTGATGTGTTATGGCTTACGCCGTTCCAGCAGTCTAATTCTTACCACGGATATGATATTAAGAATTATTTTACGGTCGATCCGCGGTTTGGTACACTGGATGATTACCGAGAACTTCTCTATGAGGCCCACAAACGCGGTATGAAAGTGTTGCTTGATTTCGTGCTGAATCATACATCCACTTCTAATCCCTGGTTTGTAAAGTCGCAAAAACTTGTGAAAGAAACCGTTAAACTTCCTGACGGAACCATGAAAGTCATTGATTACCGTAATTTCTATAATTGGACAAACGAAGATAATGTTCCAAAGACTGGCAATGCGGCAAATCAATGGTTTAAGGACAGCAATGGCTATTATTACTATTCGAGTTTCAACTCGGGTATGCCTGAGTTGAATTTTGACTATCAGGCTACGCGCGATGCGATTTTGCAGGTTGCACTTTATTGGATGAGCTTCGGATTGGATGGTTTCCGTTTAGATGCAGTCAAACACATTTATATGGAAAATGAAAATCCTAACCATTCCGATCAGATCGTCAAGGATATTTCAGAAAGCGGAGATTATTCATTCGATGTCAAGAAAAACGCCCATTTCTTCCTTGAATTCAATGCAAAACTTAAAGCAAGTTATCCGAATGCCATTTTAGTCGGAGAGAATTTCAATGGAGATCCTATTAAAATTGCGGCACTCTATGAGGGATTGGATTCACAGTTTAATTTCAACTGGTACTACGATACGACGGGATGTCTCGGTACTATTGCACAAACAGATACGTTGACGGTAAAGTATCAATATGCAGGAAAATCTATGACTCAATATGCGGCAACACAGTTTGATTTTCAATTATATCGCGACGATTATATTGATAGTGTATTCACGTCCAACCACGACGTTCAGCGCGCACGCGACCGAGTGCTAAACCGTTGGGACAATGCAGCAAATGACTGGATCGGAGACGGCGCAAAGACAGAGGCAGATGTTGCTCTTTCTGGTGAACTTGCAAAGATTTGGGCAGGAATGTGTCTTACCGTTCCCGGAATCACATGGATATATAATGGTGATGAACTTGGTATGTTCGGGACGAAAAAAGACAATGCTCCGGGAGAGGGCGAAGGACATGAGGACAGATGGTATCGCCAGCCGATGAAGTGGACGAAAGACAGAGAGGACGATTCATCGAACTGCTACTATGATATCGGGTTCAATAACTATAAAATGACCTGGGATGACTTGAATATGGAATTGGACGGCGTAGCAGAACAAAAAGAAGATAAAGATTCTATCTACAACGTCTACAAGAGCTTAATCGCATTGCGAAAGCAGTACAAAGCGCTTTCTCGCGGCACGGTTACAAATTTGACAAGGCCATTCCAAAATGGAAGCGGAGATGCGGTTATCTGCTATTCCGTTTCAGACGGCAAAGACGAATTCCGCATTTATATAAACGCTTCACAATCTCCGGCATATGCTTCGCGGGCGGTCAACGGCACGCTTATCTACAGTACAAGCAATCAGGGTGTAGGTAATGACCAAATGGTTCCTGCTTTGACGCTGGCCATTTATAAAACGAAATAAGGAGGCGTAGTGAGGTGAAACGAATTTGTACATGGCTGCTTTCAGCCGTCATGCTTATTACGGTTAGCGCAGGCGCAACTCTATCCGTTAGTGCTGTCGGAACGGCTGAAGATAAAACACTTTCGCAAACAGTATCGTCAGCGGTCATCTATCTTGTTCCAGGGTATTATACGGAGAACGGACAAACCATTTTCAATACTGTCACAAGTGATGTGGAAAAGTTAACTTCGGAAGAATGTGAAATGATTCATACCCCCAATGTGTATCGGTTGACCGCCGAGGAGGGGGACTCTTTACCCGTACCAACTACGGAACGAGAAGGTTACGCATTCAACGGTTGGTGGACGATTGTAGATTCCACGGTCACTTATGTTGACACTGCCCCGGCAGTCAGTGAAACGCTTTATCTTTATGCTGACTGGCGGACGGCACTTTCGCAACCTATGAATCCTGTGCTTCCCGAAGAAGGAGAGCAAGAGGAATACCTGCATTATATGGAGATTGAACGTGCGGCGACGGGAAAGAAAGAAAAGATTCATCTTTTCGTATCTGGTACAGATGTTTCTAATGCAGAGCAGGTTGGATACGGCGGCCCCGTGCAGTTCTATAACGAGTGGTTTGAGCTGCAACCCGGAGATGTTATGCGTATCTATATTTCAAACTTGTACGGAGCAAGCCCTACGCTCTCTCCACAACTTCGGAACAATGCACGCAAAATAACTTTGGAAATCAGCGGTACCAGCAATACGTCCAACTGGTTAGTGCGTGAAACGGATACGGGTGATCCGTCTGGAACTTTCTCTGGCGACTATTCTCAATCTGTACACGGAGAACCGAGAATGAGTTACACAGGGAAAAACGCAACTTCGTCAGGGCACTTCCGCATTTACATCAAGTTCTATGATGGCGGCGGCACTATGACGGTTTATATAGAAAACCAAGATTAAAAGGAGGAAAATTTATGAAAAAAAAGCTGATTGTACTTTTAATGGTACTTGCTACGGTATTCATGATAGGCGGGCTTAGTGCTTGTTCCGATAAGCAGCCTGACGATACCCCGGTGATGTACACGGTCACTTTCGATTCGATGGGTGGCACTGCAATTCCAGAGCAAGGCGTCTTGTCAGGGAACAAGGTAACGGAACCTGGTTCACCCACAAAATACGGGTACGATTTTGTCGCTTGGTATAAAGACGAGAATTGTACACAGAAATGGATATTTGAAACGGATACCGTCAGTGGGAATCTTACGCTGTACGCGCTTTGGCAAGTCAAGGACGCGACAGCGGATACCTATTTTGATTATGAAGTGCAGGAGGACGGTTCTTTTGCAATTTCATTGAAAGTCGGACAGACATCGCCGGCAGACTTGATTCTGCCTTCTGAACACGACGGCAAGAGCGTTACGGCAATCGCCGCTAACGCATTTGAAGGGCAGGAAAGCGTAAAGAGTGTACTGATTCCGGATACTATCAAATCAATCGGGGCACGCGCATTCCGTAATTGCGGTTCACTTGAGCAGATCCTTGAAGCTGTCAATGTAGAAACGATCGGTGCAAACGCATTTTATGGTACATCGTGGGATTCTAATTTGACGGGCGGAGTGATCTATCTCGGTAAAACCGCTTATAAATATGCGGGAGGTATGTACACCGATACAGAGGTCGAGATAAAGAGCGGTACGGTCGGTATTGCGTCTGGTGCATTTCAGGATTTGGAAAAACTCGTTTCCATTCGTCTCCCCGAAGGATTAAAAACGATTGGTACATATGCTTTTGGCGGAGTTGAAAAAGGAACAGGTATTTCCGAAATCGTTATTCCCGAGAGCGTTGAAACTATAGAAGACAATGCTTTCCGTAACTGTTCTTCACTTACTGATGTAACGATTGGTACGGGCGTACAGAACATCGGCGCGAGCGCATTTGCAGGGACTGCAATTACGAAACTTACTTATAATGCAAACGCGGAAGTGCGCGACAATGCTTTTGCCGAAAGCACGGCGGCTTCGGAGATTATATTCGGAGATGCGGTAAAGACAATTCCCGTTACCGTAGTTCAAAACTTTAAGGGACTTACTTCGGTCACGTTGGGCGCTGCGATCACGGCGATCCCCGACAGCGCATTCGACGGGCTCTCTTCGCTGGCAACGGTCACTTGCAAGGGTACGCTCACGTCCATCGGCAGCCTTTCTTTCCGCGGGACGGCGATCACGTCTTTTGAGATCGGCAAAGAGGTCGCGAGCGTGGGCGGCGGTGCGTTCTCAAATTGTACGCAGCTTGCAAGCGTGATTTACAATGCAGAGAATGCGGCGGGACCAACCTCGCCCTGCCGTTTGCTGGCTGCACGGCATTGAAAACGGTCACAATCGGTGACAGCGTCAAGTCCGTTCCCGCCTATCTTTTCAAGGATGTCCCCGTCGAAACGCTTACTCTCGGCGCGAACATTGAAACCATCGGCGCAGAGGCGTTCAGCGGCGGCGCGTATGCTTCCGTTACTGTCGGTGAAAAGGTGACGACCATCGGCGACGGTGCGTTCGGGAACAACGAAACCCTCGCCACCGTCACATACAATGCGATCGATGCGACGCATACGGCGAGCGAAGCAATGTTCAAAAACGCATCGACGATCACCATCGGCGAGAAAGTCGAAACGATCCCTGCGTATTTTGTAAACGGCAATACGGCTGTCAAGGAAGTTTCCTTTACGGCTGTCATTGAAATCGGCGAACACGCATTCGACGGCTGTACGAGCCTTGCAACTATCAGCGGCGTCGACAAAGTGTTGAATATCGGCGCGGATGCGTTCAAAGGCACTCCTTGGCTGGATACCTACCTGCAAACGGATGGCGTCGTCTATCTGGGTACCATCCTGTATGCGTATAACGGTACAATGCCCGAAAACTACACATTGACTGTACGCGATGGCACAACGAGTATCGCCGGCGGCGTATTCAAAGGACAGACGAATCTTGTTTCCGTTTCGTTCCCGACGTCTCTTGAGGAGATTGGTAGCGAGGCATTCTCCGGTTGTACAGGACTTGCCGGCCAGCTTGATTTGAGCGGCGTCAAAACGATTGGAGATTCGGCATTCTACGGGTGCAAGGAGGTCACAGGCCTTAAATTCGGCAATAGTCTTGAATCAATCGGAGAATTGGCATTCCAGAATTGTAGTTTGCTTGCGGGTGATCTTGTTTTCCCCGCTACCATGAAATCTCTCGGAACAAAGGCTTTCTATAACTGTAAAGCAATTACAGGAATTGAAGTAAAGGGCGGATTGACCGAAATTCCCGCAAGCACATTCTATTCGGCAACGTCTGCTTTGACCTCAGTCAAATTCTCTGCAAGCGTTGAACGTTTGGGCAGTAGTTGGGCTAACCTGAAAAACGTTACAACTTTTGAGGCTCCTGGCGTAAAATATGTAGATAACTATGGATTGCGCGATCTGAAAGTAGACTATTCGGTTGAAAACGTCATTGAGTTCGGGAACGGCGCATTGCTTGGATTCGGCGCAAGCGAGGTTGTAATCGGTGAGAATTGTACGACAATCGGTACGAGATTATTTACTCTTAAAGATATTCAAAACAAACTCACAACGACAGATTCGCTGACAAAGTTCACCGTTAAGAGTAAACATATCACTGTCATTCCCGAGGGGATGTTTGAGGGGTGTGCAAACCTCACAAGCGTTTCATTTGCGGCGCCCATCACTGAGATCGGCAATTATGCGTTCTGCAATTCGGGTATTACTGCATTCGATTTTTCCGGCGTTACGAAAATTGGCGATTATGCTTTTGACGGCGCGAAGCTCGCGGGGGAACTTTCTTTCGGCAATACGCTTACTTCTGTCGGGCAGTATGCGTTCCAAAAGAATGCTGACCTTACTAAAGTGACGATTCCCGGTAGTTTGAAAGACATCAATAACAATGTATTTACGGATTGTAAGGGATTGACGGAAGTTATTCTTTCGGAAGGGGTTACTACTGTCGGTAAAGCGGTATTCAAAGGTTGCTCAAGCGCAGAGGTGACATTGCCTTCTACGTTAACTAATGTCGAGGCAGCATCTTTTATTAACGTGAAAGCGTTGATAGTCAATCAATATTTGCCTGTGAGTGGTTTATCGCTTTCGCCTACCGGCGATTACGGAAATAATACGGTTTCAACAAGTGTACTTATCATCTGTGCAAGCACAGAAGTCCGAGATAAGTATAGAGCAGATACCTCGGTTTGGAAAACCGCGGCTGAAGCCGGATCAGAGGGCAGTTGGGAAACGACCTGGAAAGATCGCTTTGTCACGAACGATAACTTCTACGGCGAGAATAAGGAATGGGCGATTGCCGATGACGGAACCTATCTCAAATATATGGGAAGCAAGACGCAAATCACTATTCCAAAGGAATTAAAAACTTTGCCGGACATCGATGTTCTCGTCGGAAATACTGAAGATGCGTTGCGAGCGGCAAGATTTACTGTGGCAGAGGGGAATACGTCGTTCAAAATCAAAGACGGTGTGCTGATGAGTGCGGATGAAACAATTGTTTACGCATATATGTTTGACACGGCTGTGACATCGTTTAGTTCGGAGACCGTTACGGAAGTTAAAGGGTACGCATTTGGATTTGCATCTTCGTTAACGTCAATAAATCTTCCTAATCATCAGACGATCGGTAGTTACGCGTTTAGTCAAACGGGCCTTACTTCTGTTACACTGGAAAACGTCACGACGATCGGTAGTTATGCGTTCAACAAATGTGCATCGCTGCACACGGTTGTTATCGGGGCAAACTGCACGAGTATTGGTTCTCAAGCGTTTGCAAAAGGCGATACCACTATGGAGATAACCGTAAAGGCGACAACGCCTCCGCAGGCATCTACTAACATTTTCGGCACCCGGACAGCTTTTGCAGGTAAAATTTATGTGCCGGCAGATAGTGTAGAGACTTACCAGGCGGCATCGCGGTGGTCGACTTATAAGGATAAAATTTCGGCAATCGTGGAAGCGTAATATTAAAGTCAGATCATACTCATCCCCCATACATTGTCCGTTCTCCTTAAAGGGGAACGGACAGCTATGGAGGGGAAGGAGACCAACAATGAAAAAAATATTCAAGACGATTTTATGTACAACGCTCGCATTCTGTCTTTGCAGTGGATTTGCCGCCTGCGGCGGAGATGGCGGTGAAGAAGTCGTAATTTGGTGCGGAGAAACGGATCGGGCGCTTGTAGAGACATTGGTTAACGATTTTAAGGCAGCAAATCCCGATATAGAAGAAAATATCCGCGTAGAAATACAAGACGCATGGAACGCGCAGAGCGTCGTTTCCAAAGATCCCGATGCCGCAGCGGACGTGATTCTTGTCCCTAACGATCATATAGGTATTATGGCGCAGTCAGGGCTTCTCGCAGAAATCAGGGACGGCACGAGCGCGACATTTGCATCGGACATAGCAAAAAACAATCACCCGTCCACGGTCAGTCAAGCCAAGTACGACGGCAAAACGTATGGCTTTCCTCTGACAATGGACACCTATATTTTGTACTATGACCGCACAATTTTTCCCGACAGTACGGAGGTTCAGCGTGAACTTTTGACGAGTGTGGACGCTATGCTCGCCCTGGAAATGGCGAACATTCCAGGTACAAAGGAAAAGGCAACGGCGTTCGGATTCAATATCGGAGACGGGTTCTATCTGAACATGGGATTTTTTGCTATGGGCTGCACGCTGTACGGCGAGGATGGCACACAAGCGGGTGAATGCGACTGGAATAATGAAAACGGTTTGAAGTTCATGCAATACGCCTGCGAGAACTTCCGTCAGAGCGGGAAAAAATTCAAATCGGACGATGCGAAGAATCTCGCTACGCAGGTGCTTGACCATCGCATGGGCGCGTGCATTTCCGGCGGTTGGGAAATGCAGGATACGTTCAAAAACGCCGAGCATATCGGTTATACCGTTTTGCCGTCTATTACCATTGACGGGGAGGAAAAGAGGCTCGTATCTTTTTCCAACAGCAAAATGTACGTCGTCAACAACAAGTCGGAACATAAAGCAACGGCATCGCGGCTGGCGGCATACGTCACGAGTGAGGCAAGTCAACTGAAATATGCCGAAGAACGCGGATACTATCCGTCCAACATAAACGCGCAGTCAAATAGTGCAGTGGCTAATGATCCGTTCTTCCAGACGATCAAGGCACAACTTGAACTGTCCGTTCCCGTGCCGGTCATACCCGAAATTTCGCGGTATTGGGAACCGGCAAAGGCGCTCGGGTCATCTGTTTACAACGGTTCGCTTGCGGGCGATACGGCAAGCATTCAGGCGGCATTGGATAATTTTGTAAACAGCTTAAAGAGTAGCATATAACAGCCTATCACGAAAAATCGGGGCGCCCCGAACTTTTTGTCGGCAAAGGAAAGAACGACGTGTCTGCTTATATGAAAACTTTATGTTCAGGAACTTCCTCTTTGGAAACAGCTTTTTGAAAACAGTTTATGACAGCCTGAATGCGTTTATCTGTCAGCGCCGGAACAAGAAGGAAGTTTCTGTCCGAAAGCAAGGGGATTTCTGTCAAAACGCGATTCACGGTGACGACATTTCCTTTCGGAACATCTGACAAACCGTTGCTGACGACGAAATGAACATTTCCGAAAACGGAACGGATTTCTTCTTTGAGAGATTCGTTGTAGGTGTCTACGAATACAGCAGTATAATTCCCATGGCCGAAGGCTTTATCTGCCTGACGCTTAACGTTTTCAAAATCCTGCGATACCTGAAAAAACAATTCGTCATGGATACGAGCGTCAACGGTAAGCAGGGGAACGTAATTCTCTTGAGCAAGCCTTAAAAACACATCTTCTTCTGTTCCGAGGCAAACAATGGCGTCGGCCGTATCAAAGCGAGTCGTTTCGAGATGGGATTTTACGAGCAAGTTATATTGCATTTTTTCGAGCGAATCGCCAAGCATACGAATGAAGTCGAGATATTCCGATTTCTGAAACACGGTATTCTGCTTGTCGAGCGCAACGATGATGTTATGACTTTTGGACGAGGCAAACGCCTGCGCCAAGCGGGAGGGTTTGTAGTCATACAAGTTGATGATCTGCAAAACCTTTTTCTTTGTTTCAGGTGTGTACTTCTCTGTATTTCTATTGTTGATGATATAGGAAACAGTGGCAACGGAAACGCCGGCTTTTTTTGCTATATCCCGAATGGTCATTTTTTTCATGTAAATAGTATAGCACAAATAAGTAGATGCAGGCAATTAAAAAGTGGTTACGTTAAACAGTTAACGGGAGAGAAATGATGAAAAATTACGCGATATTTCACAAACCGGAATCGGAATATGCCTTTGCGAAAGATGACCATACATTGCGTATCTTGCTGCGTTTAGCAAGGGACGAAGAATATGAGAGCGTAAGTATTTTATACAACAACAAATATGACTTTACGCGATACAGATATAGCGGAGAAATGAGCAAAGAGTTTTCGGACGAACTATTTGATTATTATGCTTTTGAAATAAAATTGAATGATGTGCGTTTTGCCTATATATTTGTTTTAAGAAAGGGGAGAAAGACTTGGTATTATTCGGAAGAAGGCATCTCGGAGGAATATGATTTCGAGCGTGCATATTACACATTTTATCAATATCCGTATATCAATCCAGCCGATGTAGTGCGCGTTCCCGAGTGGGCATACAAAGCGATATTTTATCAGATATTTGTGGACAGGTTTTACCGTGGCGATTATGAAAAGGACGATTCGTATATCACGCAAGAATGGCAGGAGCGGATCGGCGCTAAAAGTTATGCCGGCGGCGACTTAAAGGGTATTGCCCAAAAACTTCCGTATCTGAAAGATCTCGGTGTAAACGCCCTGTATCTGACTCCCGTTTTCAAGGCGAACAGTAATCACAAATATAATACGACCGATTACAGGACTGTCGATCCGCAGTTCGGAAGCAACGCAGACCTTGTTGAACTCGTTGCAAGAGCGCATGACATGGGTATGCGCGTAATGCTCGATATCGTGTTTAACCATTGCGATGCGAGTCATCCCTTTTTCCAGGACGTATTGAAATACGGGAAACAAAGCAGATATTATTCGTACTTTATTATAGACGGGGATAAACCGGATTTGCAAAGCGGAAATTATGCGCGGTTTGCCGATTGCAAGTATATGCCGAAATGGAACACGAACGACGCGGAGGCAAAGCAATATCTCATTCAAATCGGAACGGAATATCTGCGCGTGTACAATGTGGACGGTCTGCGTTTGGATGTGGCTGACGAGGTTTCACATACGTTTTGGCAAGATTTCCGCCGTGCCGTCAAAGAGGTAAATCCGGATGCGCTTTTAATTGGCGAAGTCTGGCATGACAACACGCATTATCTGCGCGGAGATCAGTTTGACGGGGTGATGAATTATAAATTGCAAAAGATCCTTTTGGATTATTTTGCAAGCGGAGAAGCGACGGCAGAACAAGCTGCGGAACGCATGAGCCGTTTGTGGGTGCAGAACATAGAACAAGTCAATTATATGGCGTTGAATTTTCTGGACAACCATGATACGGCACGCTTTTACCGCAGCGCAAACGGAAATACAGATCTTCTTTTGGGCGCGATAGCTTGTATGATTGTCTGTCCGGGCATGCCCTGTATATTTTACGGCACGGAACTTCCTCTCGACGGAGCGAGCGATCCCGATTGCCGTCGGACATTCGATTGGTCATTCACATCGCAAGACAAGGGGTATGCGGAAAAACTCAAAGAGTTGTTGTCGCTTCGGGCACGCGAAACGCTGCAAAGCGGAAAATTCCGCGTCCGAGCGGAGAACGGATTGTTGGTCGTAGAAAGAGCGGGCAAAGGTGAAATCGTTACGGCGTATTTCAACCGCAGCGATAGACCTTCCGCCGCTGTTGGCGGGAAAGTCATCTTTGAAAATCAATGTAAAATGTCAGCCGAAGGCGGCGTACTTTTTCCGAACGGTACACTGGTCGTGACAAAGGAGTAAAAATGAAAAAAAACGAATTTTTGAAAGAACTGAAAGATCTGCAAACGGAAAATAAAGATGTAAAAGAACTGTATATGGAAGTTTCCGCGCTGGCGATGAAATACTTGTCGTTGCAATGGAAGCCATATACAGGGCGCGCGGCATATTACTTTTCCATAGAATACCTGATGGGCAGAATGTTTTATAACAATCTGATGGAATTGGGCGTAGCGGAACAAGTAAAAGAGATATTCGCAAAAAAGGGCATAGATATACACGTTTTTGAGGAGGTCGAAGATGCCGCGCTCGGCAACGGCGGCCTCGGTCGGCTTGCCGCGTGCTTTCTCGATTCTGCTGCCGGGTTATCAATTCCTTTGTACGGATACGGAATCCGCTATAAATACGGGCTTTTCAAACAGGAATTCATCAACGGCTATCAGGTGGAAGAACCGGACAACTGGCTTACTTGGGGCGATCCGTGGAGTGTGCGAAAGGAGCGTGAAAGCCGCGTCATACATTTTGCCGATTTTGACGTGACCGCCATACCTTACGATATGCCGATCATCGGCAAGCGGATCAATACGCTGCGGCTGTATCAGGCAGAGGGAAGCACCGAAGCCGCAAAAATCAGTGAATACTTATATCCCGCAGACGATACGGAAGAAGGGAAGATTTTGCGTATCAGGCAGGAGTACTTTTTCTCGGCGGCTGCGATCGGCGAGCTTGTAGACAAGTTCGTGCAGGCACATGGTACATATTTCAAACGCTTTCCGAACTACCATTCGATACAGCTCAACGACACGCATCCCGTCATGGCGATAGCAGAACTTATCCGTATTTTAACGAAAGAATATGCCGTCGGGTTTTCAGATGCCGTGCGCATTGCCAAACGCACATTTAATTATACGAATCACACGATTTTACCCGAAGCTCTCGAATGCTGGGATTATCAACTGCTTGAACGTATTCTGCCCGATATAGCGGCGGTTTTCAAGCGCCTGCAATCGTGTGCGGGACGGGAATGGAAAAAACTCGGCTGTACGGAATGTGAATCAGAAAAAATGGCGATTGTACAGGACGGGCGCATCCGAATGGCAAATGCGGCGGTATATGTCGCAAGTACGGTCAACGGCGTAGCGGAGATACATTCGGATATTCTTAAAAAAGAAGTATTTGACGCGGCATATCGTTATTATCCCGATAAGTTCCAAAACAAGACGAACGGCGTCACCCAGCGGCGGTGGCTGATGCTGTGTAACAGCGAACTTTCTGCCATGTTTGACAGGTATGCAGCCGGCTGGCGCAGTGATATGAAAAAGATCGAGATGATCGACACGTCCGATCAGGTTGTATTGCATGAGTTTATTGCGGTGAAGGAGACAAAGAAAAAAGAACTTTTACAATATATCCGCGAGCGAGAAGGGATCGAACTGCCAAAGGATTGTATGGTATATTCGCAGATCAAGCGGCTGCACGAGTACAAGAGACAGCTCATGACGGCGTTTGCGATACTGCGTATCTACTTTGATTTGAAAGACGGGAAACTGCCTGATTTTTACCCGTCGGTATTTCTGTTTGGGGCAAAAGCTGCCTCGTGCTATTATCGCGCAAAGGGAATAATCAAGTATATCAATGAAATTGCAAACCTCGTCAATCACGATCCGCAGACACGCGATAAACTGCGTGTGGTTTTTGTGCAGAACTATAATGTATCGTATGCGGAAAAAATCGTGGCGGGGAGTAATGTATCGTTGCAGGTTTCCACGGCTGGGTTGGAAGCAAGCGGCACCGGAAACATGAAGTTCATGATGAACGGTGCCGTTACGGTTGGAACAATGGACGGCGCGAATATTGAAATCGTGGAAAAAGCAGGCAGGGAGAATAATTATATTTTCGGGGCAACAGTTGAAGAATTGACGGCTATCCGTGATCGGTATGATCCGAATGTAATCCTGACGAAAGATGTTGAAGTGCGTCGCGTCGTCGAAACTTTAACGGACGGAACATTTCAGGACGACGGAAACGGATATTTTTCGGAACTGTATCGCTCTTTGACGGAAGGTGCTCCCTGGCATAAAGCAGATAATTATTTTGTCCTTTACGATTTGCCCGAATATGTAAATGCACTTCTGAAAGCAAACTCCGAATATGGCAATAAAGAGTTGTTTTCACGAAAGGCATTATATAATGCGACACATTCCTCGTATTTCTCGTCGGACAGAACAATCGCAGAGTATGCGGCAGATATTTGGAAGGTGAACGAAATATGAAACGCTGCGGCATTCTCCTGCCCGTGTTTTCTTTGCCAGGAAAATACGGAATAGGAAGTATGGGAGAGGAGGCATATCGCTTTATAGATTTTCTCTCCGATACGGGACAGAACTATTGGCAGATTTTACCGCTTAATCCCACCTCATACGGAGATTCTCCTTATCAGTCACCGTCTGCATTTGCCGGGAATCCATATTTTATAGATTTGGATATTTTGCTTTCCGATGGTTTGTTGACACCGGAAGAATGCGAGGGCGAAAGGGCGGCGACGATTGACTATGACAAACTGTATCGGACGCGTTATGCCGTGTTGCGGAAAGCCTATAAGCGTTTCTGCGGACGGATTCCGAACTCGTTTTATAAATTTTCGGTTACAAATGAAAGATGGCTGAAACCATATTGTCTGTTTATGGAACAAAAGGAAAAAAACGGCGGAGTGGCTTGGACGGAGTGGAAAGACAGATCATACTCCGAGCAGGAGTATGAGGAAGTAAACTTTTACGCTTTTTTGCAATTCACCTTTTTTATGCAGTGGAAGGCATTAAAAAGTTATGCGAATGCGCATGACGTCAAAATTATCGGGGATATGCCGATTTATGTCGCTCCCGATTCTGCCGATGTGTGGTCGTTGCCGCAAAATTTTCAGTTGACGGAAACGCTTTTGCCTGCAAGGGTAGCTGGCGTGCCTCCGGATGCGTTTTCGGAGACAGGGCAACTTTGGGGCAATCCGCTCTATGATTGGCAGAAAATGCAGGAGGATGGTTTCTCTTGGTGGTTGGAACGGTTTCGCTATTCCTTTGAACTGTATGATGCCGTGCGGATCGACCACTTCCGCGGTTTTGCGGCGTATTACAGTATTCCTTACGGAGATACGACTGCCGTCAACGGTGAGTGGATTGAGGCGCCGGGTGAAGAACTTTTCAAAGCCGTCAATGAATCCTTTCCCGGTGCGGAGATCATCGCAGAGGATTTAGGTTTTTTGGACGAACGTTCACGTTCACTTCTGAAAAGCACCGGGTATCCCGGGATTAAAGTGGCACAGTTTGGGTTTGATGAGGATGGGAGCGAGTATTTGCCCGCACACTATCCCCGAAATTGTACAGCATATACGGGAACGCACGATAATACAACCGCGAAAGCATGGGCAAAGCAGTTGCCGAAAGACAGGAAACGCTATTTTCGGAGCGAGGTCGGCAAAAGTTTTTGGGAAACAGACGCGCATGCACTTGTGCGAAGCGTATTGGAAAGCGACGCCTCGCTCGCCGTTGTGCCGATACAGGATTATATGGAAATCGGAACGGAAGGGCGTATCAATGTTCCGTCCACGCTCGGTGGAAACTGGACGTGGAAATTGCCCCGTCAGTACGAAAGGTTCGCAAAACATATTGCCGCATTTCGCGCGGTGAGAGTTTGAAGGAGGGAATTTATGAGACCGAGAGAAGATTATCTTGGCGCACACCCTTTGAAGCGGGCGTTGATTGCCGTTGCGTACTTTTTTATCGGAGTATGGAACGGAATATCAGGCTTTTTTACTGCCCTGCCTGGAAAGTTAAAAAATGCCGCCATCGGGTTTGAAAAAGCCGTTAAAAATTATATTTTCGGATTCATTCATGGACATTGGAGCGTAAAACTGTCTTATGTGATAATGGGAGCAGGAAATTTCTTTGCAGGGCAAAGAATAAAAGGCCTTTTATTCTTCATTATAGAAGCTGCTTTCATTGCCGTAATGGTATTGTTTGGCGGGGAGGCTCTCGTCGGGCTCGTCACGCTCGGAACCGTCACCCAGCAGAACGGCTATGATGAATTCGGCAATCCGATAGTGGACGAATGGGGGAATCCCCTCGTCATTCACGGCGATAATTCTTTGCTGATGCTTTTATATGGCGTTTGCGCAGTACTTATCGTCATAGCATTTCTCGCGATATATTTTTCAACGGTTAAATCCGCAAGAGCGGTACGCGAAAGTATCGAAAGAGGGCAAAAACCCTTGACTTTCCGACAGGATATTATGTCTTTGTTGGACAAGAAATTATACCGCACGATGCTTTTCATTCCAATCCTGTGCGTGCTTGCTTTTACGGTCATTCCACTTATTTATATGATTCTCATGGCATTCACGAGTTACGATCATGAGCATTTGCCGCCGGCGTCATTGTTCGATTGGATCGGCTTTGAAATGTTCGGTAAAGTTTTTACGAGCGCACAGATTGCAGGAACGTTTTTCCCTGTTCTCGGCTGGACGCTTGTTTGGGCATTCTGTGCTACAATAAGTTGTTATTTCGCAGGGATATTGCTGGCATTGCTCATCAATAAAAAGGGGATTGTAGGACGGCCGATATTCAGAACTATATTTGTATTGACGATAGCAATTCCGCAATTTATAACGCTATTGACAATGAATAACTTCCTGCATATTGACGGCCCGCTCAATACACTTTTATTGGAGTGGGGAATCATTGACGAACGAATAGGATTTTTAACGGATGTATCAAATAATGCAATCTTACCGCGTATCAGTGTGCTTGTCGTGAATCTTTGGATCGGTGTTCCGTACACCATGTTGATCACGACAGGAATATTGATGAACATTCCGAAAGATTTATTTGAGGCAGCGAAAATCGACGGGGCAAGTCCTGTTCGGCTGTTTGCAAGTATAACGCTGCCATATGTACTATTTGTAACGGGGCCGTACCTTATCCAACAGTTCATCGGGAATATAAATAACTTCAACATTATATATCTTTTGACTTCCGGAGGGCCGTCTGTACCGAATTACCACATTGCCGGAAAGACAGACTTGCTTATCACATGGCTGTATAAACTGACGGTGGAACAGAATGATTATAACCTCGGCTCCGTAATAGGGATCTATACCTTTATTTGTTGTGCGGTGTTTTCGCTGCTCGCATATTCGCGTTCGAGTGCGGTGAAAAATGAGGAGGATTTCCAATGAAAAAGAGTATAAAAAGACGGCGGATTGCGGGAAATGTTATCGCTGAAATTACGCTCATTCTCTTATCTGTCATATGGCTGGTACCGATCGTATGGATAGTTTTACAGGCGTTCCGTAAAGAACCCGGCGCAATTACCTATACATTTTTCCCGGAAGAACTGACGCTGGATAATTTCAAACGATTGTTTCAGGAAACGATGTTTGACCGTTGGTTCGGGAATACTTTGCTTGTGGCGGTGCTGTCTTGTGTTCTTTCTACAATCCTTGTTTTAATGGTCGCCTATTCGATGAGCCGATTTCGATTTAAGGCGAGAAAACCGTTTATGCGAACAGCGCTCATCCTCAATATGTTCCCCGGATTTATGTCGATGATAGCCGTCTATTACATATTGAAAGCGTTCGGTTTGGACGGAAAACTCATATCTCTTGTGCTTGTCTATGCAGGCGGTTCGGGCCTCGGTTTCTATGTCGCCAAAGGTTTCTTTGATACGATTTCAAAAACGTTGGATGAGGCTGCAAGGCTGGACGGGGCTACGAATTGGCAGGTGTTTTGGAAGATTATTTTCCCACTGTCAAAGCCGATTATTGTATATACCGCTCTCATGGCATTCATCTCGCCGTGGTCAGATTTTATCTTCGCAAAAGTGATCATGGGAACGAATCGCGAAAATTATACCGTGGCGATAGGGCTGTTTGAACTGCTGGAACCAAGCCGTAAGAGTACCTACTTTACGTCATTTGCAGCCGGTTCTATACTTGTCGCCGTGCCGATTGTATTGCTTTTTATGTTCATGCAGAAATATTATGTGGAAGGCGTGACCGGCGGAGCCGTCAAAGGTTAAAATGAGAGGAGAATACAGATGAAATACTATGCAAACTGTCCTGTTTGCGCTCACAAACTGATAAAAGGTGAAAACGGGACGCAGGCGGATATTCGTTGCGCACGGTGTAAGAATTTAGTACATATTCAAATTGTCAACGATATTGTAACTGTTAATCTAATAGAAACAATACGGACAACAACGGAAAACAAAGGAAGGCACTGCCCCGTATAGGGCAGTGCTTTTCTCATGTTTCCATAAATGTGGAAACTGTGAATTGCATAGGTTGATATAATTCCGCTTTTGTTGAAGTAGACTATATACAGAGGTGGAATGCTATGCTGAATTCAAAGGAACTGTACAGAAAAATAAGCATATGGCGTGAAGAAAAGGGCTGGACGGAAAACAAATTGTGCGACATTGCCGGAGTATCTCACAGTATGTTTCATTCATGGCTTTCGCGCGGCACAATGCCGAAGTTGGATACTTTGGAGAGTTTGTGTTATGCGTTGGACAAGCCCCTTGCCGCGCTTTTGTTCGACGTGGACGAAAATAAACTTACAGGCGAAGAAATTCAGCTGCTTTCCCGATGGAAACAACTCGATATACGACAGAAGAAGGTAATTATGGATATGATTGAGGCATTCGGGAAAACTGAATAATTTTTGTCGTGAGAGAAGCTGAAAACCGCAGCAGACATCTCGGACGGTTATGAGCCTGACAGAGAATAGAACCTTATAAAGAGGTTTGTTCTTTGTCGGGCTTTTTTGTTTTACTCCCATAATAAACAAATATCCTCTTTGAAAGCGTTTTGTTCAAACGCGGTCAAGGAGGATTTTATATAAAAGGGCAATGCCCGGTGGACGCTTGGCCATCGGGCAATTTTTTTGCCGATTGTGCCGGCTACCCGATTGCTCGGTGGCGATTCAAAAAATCGTTACGGAGGATCGGAACAATGGCAACAATCAAGTACACTTTTGCGGACGGACATTCGGAAGAAGTGGAGGTTACAGAAGAGTTCAAGAGAGAATACGAATTCTTACTTGTGCGGGAACAGGCTTTGCATTGGAAAGAGATGAAACAAAAAGAACGGGCGGGACTTCGCTGCGTGAAAAATTTATCGCTGGAAAAATTTGGGGAGGACGGTTACGATCTGCCGTCGGAGACTCCTGATCCGCTGGAAACGCTCGTAGCAAAAGAGGAGCGACGCGAACGGTATCAGAAGATTCTTTCGTGTCTGACCGAAAAACAACGGCAAGTCTATATTTTGTTTCATATCAAAGGCTACAAAAAAGTGCAGATCGCCGCCATGTTACATATCGACGAGCGGTCGGTTCGTCGGCGTTTGGAATGGGCGCAAAAAAGAATTTCAAAAATTTTTTTGAAAAATAGCCGATTTTGATGCGATTTTGTCCACGGATATATGAGAGGAAAAACTTCTCAATAAACCGGAGGTCAAAAAATGGTAGCAAACAAAGAAAAACTCCGCTCCTATCTGGAATCGGAGAATCTGACGGCGCAGGATTTTGCACGGCGTTTGGGCGTTGAGCAAAGCGAGGCGGACAAGCTGCTTGCGGGCGAACGTGTCGGTTACGATACGGCAAGGAAGTTTATCTATTACTTTCAAGGCGTGATCGCACAGCACTATATCGACTGGGACGCCACGGAAGCAGAAAATCCTCTTGCGGAAGAATCAGAAGATTCCTATACGGAAGAAGAAAGCGAAACAAAAGAGGAGGACGCGGAATGAGCAATTTTGAAATGAAGTACACAATCCGCCTCTATGATCCGGACCTTGTGGTTGAAATCGGAAATCTCTACAAGGCTCATTCAAAGGAATTCCGAAATAAGAACGAATTCATGACCTGTCTTATCCGCCTCGGCGTGGACGCTTTGAACGCAACTCCGCCCACTACGCCGGCGGCTGCTGCGGTTCCGCCTGCAATGGCTTTGGATAAACTGTATGAGGAAATGCGGAAGATCGAAAGCATTACCGACGAAACGGGTAAATTCCTGAAAGTGCAGGGGCAGAAAGTGGATATACATATCGCGGTAATGGAAAAACTACTCGCATCGCTCTATAACATGAACTTGGGCGAACTTTCGGGTTCCCCGCCTTTGCCGCGTAAAGTTGAGGATGGCTTTTTCGACGATTTGCCCGTTCGCTTTGCAAAAATCATCCTCACGCTCGAACAACGATTCGGGAATAAATGAGTGTACCGAATGTCAACTGTAAAATCAAATATATACAAAATGAGGAAGATCTTGCAAAATCGTCCGTTTTAACGGAGAGGTATGGCGGAAATCGTCAATTCTATTCAAGCCGGCTTGCAGACGACTATATGAAGTATATGGACAGAGGCTCGAAAGAGAAAACGGATTATATCTCTTATGCGGGCGATGAAGAAAAGAGCTGCGGGGTGTTCGACAAAAGCGGTTTACTGACCGGCAGGGGAAAACAGAAACTCCGACAAAACTTGCGTAAAACAAAAAGCATTATTTGGGACTGTCTTTTGACCTTTCAGCCCGAATTCGGACAGCGGTACTGTAACGACTACGAGCAAGCCTATGAGATGATGAAGCGGGAAATGCCGCGTTTTCTCAAAGATGCCGGATTTAACCACGACAATATAACATGGTACGCCGCGCTGCACACGAACAAGAAGCACCGCCACATCCACATCAGTTTTTTTGAGAATGCGCCCATACGGATACGCCAACGCTCGAAGGAACTGCAATTTTCACACGGAAAAATCAACCAAGAGTGCATACGCCGGTTTAAGGTACACGTTGAGCAGAACCTGACGGACATATCCGCAGAGTTGCGGATCGCCCGCAAAGAGGCAACCACCCTGTCCAAAGAGGTACTGTTTTCAAAGGACAGCCTTATCCGCTACAACAACGCCTTTCAGGAGCAGATACTCGACCTTGTAGATAAACTTCCACCAAGCGGCCGCATCTCCTACGACAGCGAAAATATGCGCCCGTTAAGGCCACTTATTGACAAAATCGTGGATACGGCAATCAAGTCAAACCGCAAGTGGTATAAGGCTTTCGTGAACTTCTGCGCCGAGGCGAAAAAGTACGACGACAAAACGCGGGAAATTCTTATCCGCCAGCAGATACCCGAAGTGTTTTGGCCGCAATACATGAAATCTGACGCTTATTTGGACGATATGTACCGTCGTTTGGGCAACCAAGTATTGAACTACGTCCGTATATACCGCCGCCGTGAACGCCCCGCGAAAGGACGGCTCGCCCGTAAACGCATCCGCCGCAAAACCGCCATGAGCGTGCTTGCCAAAGGTATGGAAATGCAGGCGGCCCTGCAAGTAGATTCCATGTACTTCTTTGAGGAATACCTGCGCAAACTCGAAGAAGCGCGCGAGGACGCCGCAAACCAAGAGGAAATGGAGAAAGATGAAATGGAATAAACTGTTTGCCAAACTGAAAAAGCCGCTCATTATAGCGGGTTGCACCCTCGCGGTGGCGTTTGTGGCGGGCTTTTTTCTCAATTGTCTGTTTACTTATAACTTCAAATTCCGCGTCGATATAAACCTGCTCGTGGACGGAAAGACCTATCTCTACGCCTTTTTGCTCTCGGTGATCGCCCTGACCGTAGTGCTCGCCTATTATTACAAGCACTATTGGCTGAAAAACAGCAAGAAAATCATACAGGGCGACGAGCGCGACAACGACGTTGCGGCGAACCTCGAACAAGCGCATTTTCAGACGGACGAGGAAGTGGAGAAAAACTACGCCAAAGTCAGTTATGCGGAACTGCCGAAAACCAACCTCGTCGGCATCCCTATCCGCGCCGTCGAACGAAAGGGCAGATACGAGATACACTTTGCGAAGAACGCGCACACCATGATAATCGGCACGACGGGCAGCGGCAAAACGACCACGTTCATCAACCCCACCGTGCAGATACTCTCACAGAGCGCGGCGAAGCCGTCTATGCTTATCTCCGATCCGAAGGGCGAATTGTACGCCCTGCACGCAAAATCGCTTGCGGACAAAGGCTACACGGTCAAAGTGCTCGATTTGCGCAACCCGTATAACTCGGTACGGTGGAATCCGCTCGAACGCCCGTTCCTGAACTACCAGCGTATGTTGCACATAGACGAGGAAGTAACGGCGGACGAGGAGCGCGGCGGCTGGGTATTTGAGGGAGAACTGTACAACGACCCCGAAGAACTGCAATCGGCCCTGCAAGTCAAAAAGCAATGGCTGTTCGACCAAGTGTACGAGGACTTGCACGACATGATAACCGTGCTTTGCCCGATCACGAACAAGAACGAGCCGATCTGGGAGAGCGGCGCAAAGAACTTCATACTCGCCATAGCGATAGCCATGTTAGAGGATAGCGCGAACCCCGCACTCGGCATGACACAGGAAAAGTACAACTTCTACAACCTTATGAAAATCGCCACGAACACGGAGGACGATTGCGCGGAACTCATGCGGTATTTTCAGAATCGCGGCCCGCTCTCGAAGGCGTTGTCGCTTTCCAAACAGGTGCTCGATTCCGCGGACAAGACGCGCGGCAGCTACCTTTCCACCATGTTCGACAAGCTCAATATCTTTGCCGACCTGTCGCTGTGCTCGCTCACATCCGCGAACGAGATCACCTTTTCGGATATGGCGGAAAAGCCTATCGCGTTGTTTTTGCAGATACCGGACGAAAAGGAAACGCGGCATACGCTCGCGGCAATGGTACTGTTGCAAGCGTATAAGGAACTCGTCGCCAAAGCGAATACATATCCCGATCTGTCGCTGCCCCGCTCCGTGTACTTTCTCATGGACGAATTCGGCAATCTCCCGCCCATACACAAAATGGAGCAAATGGTAACGGTCGGACGCTCGCGCAACCTTTGGCTCTGCCTTGTGATACAGTCTTACGCGCAGCTTGCCAAAGTGTACGACGAAAAAGTGGCGGACATTATCAAGAGCAACTGCAACATTCAGATGTTCATCGGTACGAGCGACTACAAGACGGTAGAGGAATTTTCCAAGCGTTGCGGGAACTTCTCGGTCATAACCCGAAACGTCGGCTACAACACGGTCAAAGCGGACGATATAAATTCAAACGCGAGCATTAAGGAGCGCCCGCTGATATATCCGTCCGAACTCTCGCAGCTCAACCGCCCCGGCGATATGGGACACGCGATTGTAACGGTGTTCGGGTATCAGCCGATCCGCTCGGACTTTACCCCCTCTTATGCGGCAACGGCCTATACTCTCGAAAAGACGGTGCAGCGTTTGGGCGTGGGCAGATACTTTGACGAAGAAAAGATTTTCTACGACATGAAAAAGCGGAACGAAACGGTCGCTCCGCGCCGTCGTCCGGCGGGAGGGAAACGCGCAACGGAAATCAATATGCAGCGGCAAATCTCCGTAGCGACCGAGATGCTGAAAGGGGAGGCCGAGCGGCTTATTACGAATGAAATTTTATCGGAAGAAAAACAGATCGAATTGTTACAGGCAATCGACCGGCACTGTTTCCGGCAAGCGCAGACAATTGTTGAAGAAGCGGCTCGCTACGCGACCGCACAGAACTTTGACCACCTCATATCAGATTTGGATACACTTTCAAAAAAACTCTTTGAGGTTTCAAGGATCGTAGGGGATGAACAAATCAAAAACTAAAAAACGGAGGTAAACGTGAAAGCAACTTCTTATAAACGGATAACGCTATTTTTGTGCCTTGTGCTGCTGCTCGCACTTGCGGCGGTCGGCGCGATCTTCGGCGCGGGCAGTACGCAGGCGTCGGCGGCGACCTATACGACGCCGAAGTATAAGACCTACGGACAAACGACGGAAGGCACCACCACAACGAGCGGCAGCCCCACCAACTTCACCATCTATATGCACGGAACGAGCACCAGCGGCACGGGTACGATGTATAACGACAAACTCATCGATTGGAGTTATGTTTACATAAAGATCGAAGTGAGCGCCATGTCCGCGCACGAATTGTTCAAACTGACGAGAAACGGAAGCACCTATTCCAGCAAAACCCTTTCGGGCAACTCGAATATGACGCTCTATTCGGGCAATCTTTCGTCGGGCGAATACGAACTGACCTATATCGGCAATTACAAAGCAAATCTTTTTGCCGCCCGCCGAACCTTTACATACAAGTATCGCTTTGAAGTGGATAAGACCAACCCGTCCTACACGCTGAAAGCGGGCGGCAGCACCATATCCAGCGGCGGCTATACAAATAAACAGATCGTCTATACCGCGTCGGATACGAACTTTGACGCTATCCGCTACAAAAAACCGACTTCAAGCAGCTATTCCACGACGTATTCCACAAGTTATACGGTCGCCGCAACGAGCGCGAACAACGGGAAATGGTACTTTTATGCCCGCGACGATATGGACAATACCAGCACGACCGTCAACGTGTATCTGGACACGGTAAAGCCCGTCGGAAAAGTAACGTCGAACGGCACGACCATCGCCAACGGCGGCTATACGAATAAACCGTTTTCCTACACCGCGACGGATACGGGCGGCGTATCGAAATACGAAGTCAAAAAGGCAGGTTCTTCTACCTGGACAACCTATACGTCCGGCACGAGCCTGTCGGGAACGAACGGCTGGTACTATTTTCGGGCA
>OGQM01000655.1_pt1 | contig 28701 bp, 26 predicted proteins | sample 1553191 | NCBI WGS metagenome assembly OGQM01 (sample SAMEA2579954, study PRJEB22360) | human gut metagenome | biome: human gut; feature: human-associated habitat; material: faeces | place: Denmark | collected 2008/2010 | reverse complement strand
GGATTGCGGGAGCATGAAATGCGGAGCAATCCGTGTATCATAAGCGTCAAAATACCTTTTGACGCTTTCATTATAAAATCAGATAAATGGTGCGTCGGAGTCCTCGTAGGGGGATTGGAGGAGCATCGGGGTGGTTCGGCGTCTGGTCGGAGGAGTTTCGCGGTTGATGATGCAGATCATTGCTACGGTGAGCAGGATTCCGAACAGCATGGTCAGGAGAGCCAGATAATCGTTGAAGAAGTGGCTTTCCAGATCCGACAGGAGGGTGCCGAAGAGGTTGAAGCAGGCATGGAAGGTCATTCCTGCTACCAGGGTGTGGTAGTGGTTGGCCAGATAGCCCATCAGGAGGCCGATCAGGAAGGCGTAGATGCCCTGAACGATATTCATGTGGAAGATTCCAAACAGTAATGCCTGGAGAAAATTAGCCACATAAAAAGGTGCTCCGGCACGGCGGAACAGACGTAAGGTCAGACCGCGAAAGATCAGTTCTTCTACCAGCGGAGGTAAAACCAGAGTGGAGAAGAACCAGGCAACAGAGTAGGAAGTAAGTCCTGAATCTTCGGTCAGCTGCACGTAGCTATCCATGGTCTCGGGAGAAAGGATAGCAATCAGGATAAAAAGAAGGTTGATTGCATGGCATACACCCAATGCCAATAATGCGGTGTAAGCAACCGAGGAGGGACGGAAATGCCTGTTTTTCTGCAGGGGCTGTCCCTTTTTATAAAATTTGTGGTAGTACCAAAGTGCGGCAGGAATGAGTGCGCACAGATAAAAGGCACAGGTGATAAGGTCCAGATGGTTATTGTAAATGTCAATTGCAGTATAGTATCCGGAAGGACCATCCAGAACCGAATACAGGAATAACAGTCCAAGTAATAGGACGTTTGGTACGATAAAGATGATGCCCATCATCATTAGAAATGGAAGGCATGCGAAAAGATAGCTTTTGATTTTTTTCATGATTCCTCTCCTTTTGTTCGTTGATAGTAGTATAGCATGAAATTGTGACTTTTTTAAGTCAGAATGTGTAAGAAAATAGAGAATCTTAGGAATTGTTCAGAAATAACTTTTAAATAGTGCGTAGAATTTTTCTTCGAGAGTGCCGCTCGAAAATCAGGCGCATCGTGGGCTATGCAATTGATTTTTGAGTGGTGCTATCGGAGAAAAGGGTAAGCAATATCAAAAGTTATTTCTGAACAATTCCTTATTCGGAACAGATTCTTTACAGGTAAAATAAGGAAGCGTATAATAGAAAGGAAGAAAATGGAGTAATTGCAAAGAAAATCTGCAGTTACAAATTTGGGAGGATAAGAGATGTTGGATAAAAAGGTAGTAGAATTATTAAATCAGCAGATAAACAAGGAGTTTTATTCTGCGTATCTGTACTTGGACTTTTCTAATTTTTATTATGATCAGGGATTGGACGGATTTGGTAACTGGTATAAGATTCAGGCTCAGGAGGAGCGGGATCATGCGATGTTGTTTATTCAATATCTGCAGAATAATGGGGCAAAGGCAGAGCTGGAAGCGATTGCAAAGCCGGAAATTGTTCTGGACAGTGCGAAGACTGTTTTGGCTGAAGGATTGAAACACGAGCAGTATGTGACAAGTCTGATTCATAATATTTATGATGCGGCGTATTCTGTAAAAGATTTCCGTACCATGCAGTTTCTGGATTGGTTTGTCAAAGAGCAGGGAGAAGAGGAGACGAATGCAGAAGGACTTGTGAAAAAATACGAACTGTTTGGAGATGATCCGAAGAGCCTGTATATGTTGGACAGTGAACTGGGCGCAAGGGTTTATTCGGCCCCGTCGTTAGTACTTTAAACAAGAAACGAGTGTTGGAGCACGCAGATGCATGTCTTCAACACTCGTTTTTTGGTGTTTTTCGCGTCCCAAAGTCAAACGCAAACCTTTTGACACTTGTATCAAAAAAATAAAGCCAAATCAGGCTTTTTGTAAATGACTTGTGAAAGTGGGGAACAGCTTCGCTGCCGGATATCACTGTTAAGCGGAAAATCCACACCACACGTTGCGGAGGAGGTGGTATGGAATAGACAGTGCATCGGACAGCGGAAGTATTCACCCTGCCGTTTAATGCATATGCATAAATCCCGCTCGAAGGTTCCTGGCCGAGTGAATAAAACGCTCAACAGGCATTCCATATCGTGTGGATAGATGGAAAGCTTTGCACGGAAGCTTCAACCTTATACAAGATAAGCAGGTTTCCTGACTTACAGATCATCGCGTAACGCGCCTTCTCATACAAATCGTACAATGGCATTTCTGCGTCTTGCTCCCTGATTACAGTGACCGGATCGCTCGGGATTTACACCCGGATTCCCTTTTCACCACAGATTTTGTGATGCACTTAAATTGTTGATATGGAATTTATACATGAATTTATCATAGCACCTGCAGGAAGGTTCGTCAATAGATTTTGCGAATTTCATATATGGTGATATCTGTGTCAGAAGACATGTTCGTTTAGAAAGGTTTAGATAAATTTAATCTTTGCATTGGTTGAAGATGCGTATCTCTTATGCTATAGTTAATCTGAAACTGACCAGTCGGTCGGAAAATATTATAGAGGAGAACGATTATGCTATCAAAATTCAGTGTGAAGAAGCCTTACACCGTATTGGTGGGGATTGTTTTGATCATTGTACTGGGTATCGTGTCATTTACAAACATGACAACGGACTTACTGCCGGACATCAATATGCCCTATGCGGTAGTTATCACTACATATCCGGGTGCAAGCCCTTCCCAGGTGGAGGAAGTGGTCAGCAAGCCTGTGGAGCAGGCGATGGCCACAGTCAGTAATATTCAGAACGTACAATCCATATCCAGCGAGAATATGTCCATGGTTGTTCTGGAATTCTCACAGACCGCCAATATGGATTCGGTGAGTCTGGAGATGAGAGAGAATCTGGACCAGATCAAAGGATATTGGGACGATTCTGTGGGAAATCCCATTATTATGAAAATCAATCCGGATATGATGCCGGTTATGGTTGCAGCTGTTGAGAAAGACGGACTTGACGGTATCGGGATTACAGAATATGCCAATCAGGATCTGATCAGCAGTCTTGAGAGTCTGGAAGGGGTGGCATCGGTAGATACTTCCGGCGAGGTAGAACAGAGTGTGCAGGTTATCTTACGCCAGGATATGATTGATGCTGTCAATGAAAAAGTCAGAGGCGCCCTGAACGGTGAGTTTGCTGACGCACAGGCGGAACTGGATGATGCCAGAGAAGGAATCCAGGATGGAAAAGCCCAATTAGAGGGCGGCAAGAAAGAGATGACTGACCGTTTGTCGCAGGCAGGAAGTGCAGAGACACAGATTATTCAGGGAGAGGTGCAGATTTCTCAGGCAGAGACACAGTTAAGTCAGAAGGAGCAGGAGCTGGCGGCGTCCAGAGCAACTCTGGAACAGCAGAAGGCATTGCTGCAGACGGGAAATATTACGAAGGATGATATGTATCAGGCAGCTTATGCGCAGGCGTATCAGGCGGCACTTGACGGTGCGTATGCGGAAGCAGACAGTCAGTTTGAAACGGTATGGGAACAGCAGCTTCAAACACTTAGGGATACGATTGCAGGTCTGAAAGCAGCAATTGAAATGGGGCAGGCTGCAGGTCAGGATGTCACAGAGCTGCAGGGGCAGTTGTCGATTGCAGAGGAATCTCTGGCAGGACTGGGAGAAGAGGCCAGAGCACAGGCAAGGGAAGCTGCCAGGTTAAAGGCCAAAGAACTTTTGGATGAAGCATTTCCGTCACAATTTGATGAGGGATACTGTGCAAAGGCAGTTGAGACGTTGGATGGCTATCTGGCGCAGATGGACGAGGGGCAGGCGCAGATTGCCGCTGCAAAGCAGCAGCTCGCCCAGACAAAAGCGCAGCTTTCGGCAGGAAAGATTTCTCTTGCTCAGGCTCAATCACAGATTGAAAGCGCTAAAATTGAAGGAATCCTGCAGATGGCAGATGCCCAGTCGAAATTGGCGTCAGGTGAAGCGGCGATTGAAGAGGGACAGGAAAAACTGGATCAGTCAAGAGAGACAGCCCTGGATGCAGCAGACCTGAAGGATAAGATTACAATTGATACGATAGAGGGGATTTTAACCGCACAGAACTTTACGATGCCGGCAGGTTATGTGTCGGAGGACGGCATCAAATATCTGATTCGTGTGGGAGATAAGTTCACCAATCTGGAAGAGATGCAGAATCTGGTCCTTTTTGATCTTGGGATCGACGGTCTGGCGCCCATCCGGCTTTCGGATGTTGCAGAAGTCGTTATGATTGATAATTCCTCAGAGGTTTATGCGAAAATAAACGGTCAGGACGGCGTTTTGTTAACCTTTCAGAAACAGACGGGTTATTCTACCGGTGAAGTTTCAGATCGTATCAATGACTTCTTTAAAGATTTAATGGCAGAAGATGATTCGGTACATGTCACTGTTTTGATGGACCAGGGTATTTATATTGATATGGTTGTCAATTCCGTGCTGCAGAATCTGGGATATGGAGCGATCCTTGCAGTCGTGATTCTGTTCCTGTTTCTGAAAGATATCCGGCCGACAGCAGTCGTGGCGTGCTCAATTCCGGTTTCTCTGCTGACGGCAGTGGTACTGATGTATTTTTCCGGAATTACACTGAATGTGATATCTTTGTCTGGTCTGGCTTTGGGTGTCGGTATGTTGGTGGATAACTCCATTGTCGTGATTGAAAATATTTACCGGCTTCATGGTCTGGGCATACCGGTGCGTAAGGCGGCTGTTCAGGGGGCAAAACAGATGGCGGGCTCAATCGTGGCCTCCACACTTACCACAATCTGTGTATTTGCGCCGATTATCTTTACAGAGGGAATTACGCGTCAGTTGTTTGTAGATATGGGTCTGACGATCGCATATTCCCTGCTTGCCAGCCTTGCGGTGGCGCTGACATTTGTCCCGATGATGGCGTCCGGGCTTTTGAAAAGGCCGAAGAAGGCGAAAGCCGGGCTTTTGGATCGTTTTATGGTACCGTATGAGAAGGCAGCCTATTGGGCATTGAAACATAAGGCGGTTGTATTGCTGGCAGTGCTTGGTATATTGATCGGTTCCATGTATCTGTGTATGTCGAAGGGATTTATCTTTATGCCGGAAATGGAGAGCACACAGGCAAGTATCAGTATCACGATGCCGGAAGGCAGTTCTGCGGAAGAGACAGGTGCTATGGCGGATACTGTGACGGAACGGCTGCAGGATTTAAGCGATGTGAAGGAAATCGGCGCCATGGCCGGTGCCTCGGGTGGTATGATGGGATTTGGCGGCGGCAGTTCTGATACAAATACCGCAACCATGTATCTGATTCTGAAGGAAGAAAAAGAATTGTCCGGTGAGGAACTGGAAGCGGCGATTGCAGAGAAAACAGCCGATCTGAACTGTGAAGTTGCAGTAAGTTCTTCCATGATGGATATGTCGGCACTTGGCGGAAGCGGGGTTTCTGTGGAAATCAAGGGAAAAGATCTGGATAAGTTACAGGAGATTGCCAAGGACATAGCCGGAATTCTGGAAGCTGTGGAAGGGACAGAGGAGATTACGGATGGAATGGAAGAGACCACTTCCGAACTGCGTATGGTGGTGAATAAGGAGAAAGCGGCCAAATACAACCTGACGGTTGCACAGGTATTCCAGCAAATCCGGGAAAAGCTGGCTGAGAGTACATCGACCACCACGCTTTCTACGGATACGTATGACTATGGGGTGCGTGTTCTGGAGGAAGAGCAGAAAACATATACAAGGGAGGATGTGAAGAGTTTCACGATCACTTCCACGAAAACTGACGGCACGACGGAGGAGATTCCGGCCGGAGAGTTCGTGGATTTTGTGGATGCCGAAGGGGTGGATGCGATTCGAAGGGATAATCAGACCCGTTATATCACCGTATCTGCAAATGTGGATGACCAGCATAATGTCACTTTGGTATCGGATGAGATTAAAAAGAAGCTGGATCAGTACGAGTTGCCGGAGGGATATAGTTTGGAGATGACCGGTGAGGATCAGACGATCAGCGAATCTATGGATGATCTGGTTCTGATGCTGCTTCTGGCACTGGTATTTATGTATCTGATTATGGTTGCACAGTTCCAGTCCCTGTTATCACCGTTCATTGTTATGTTTACGATTCCGTTGGCATTTACAGGTGGTTTTCTGGGGCTTTTGATTGCAGGGAAAGAGATGAGTGTCATCGCCATGATTGGATTCGTCATGCTCTGCGGTATTATCGTTAATAATGGTATTGTACTGGTGGATTACATTAATCAGCTTCGTGCAGCAGGTATGGAGAAGAGAAAAGCAATTGTCACAGCCGGAAAGACCCGTATGCGTCCGATTCTGATGACTGCGCTGACCACAATTCTGGGTCTGGTGACTCTGGCAGCAGGAGTCGGTATGGGTGCGGATATGACACAGCCTATGGCAATTGTAACCATCGGCGGTCTGGTCTACGGTACATTCCTGACCTTGTTTGTGGTGCCGTGTATTTATGATATTTTCAACCGGAAGAAGTATGTGGTAATCAGTGACAGGGAACTGGATGCGGATGATGACGAGCTGGATCTTATGAAAGAAACTAATCTGATAGCGGAGGATGCCGAAGCAGATGAGGATGAGGAGGGAACCAAAACACATGAAGGAGCAGATGAATCCAGAGATGGAGATATCTCTTCATGAGATGGTAAAAAAGTCTCCGAAGGTGGCAAAGATGTTTGATGCGGTGGTTTCACTGGTCGGTGAAGGGGCGGATATCAATACCATCAAGGTATCTGATATTACAGACCGCGCCGGAATCGGCAAAGGAACCGCATATGAGTATTTTAAGACAAAAGAAGAGATTATCGTAAAAGCAATTTTATATGATATGGAAAGCATACTGGTGAAAGTAGACCAGGAGCTTGAGAAATGCAGCGGATTTCGGGAAAAACTGGAATGTGTGCTGGAGTGGATAGAAAAAAATTTCAATGGGAGTCATTCTTTTGCTCCGTTTTTGAATATCTGTCAGGGCTCTTATCAGATATCAGCCTCATTAAAGACAGAGATGATGCGCCAGTTAAAAGGGTATGAATGTGTGATGCAGCATGGGCAGATACTTATAGAGGAAGGAATCCGGGACGGGGTGCTTCGCAAGGATCTTCCGATGAGTATGCTGACCTCTGCTTTTACAGCAAGCCTTGCAGCGTTCTTGTTTTTCCTGAATTGGCCGGAAAAGGAAGAAGGGGCGACCAATGCGAAAATGAAGGCGTTTATTTGTGATAATTTTATAAGGAACTGTTCAGAAATAACTTGTGACAAGGACATTTAACAAGTCATTGTCAGGAGTTGTTTATTAACAGTTCCTAAGAGCCATGTCTGTTTAGGCAGGCAGAAACAGGATACCGGGGAAGCGATGCTTAAGTGCAATCCGCTTTCCCGGTTCCTGTATTTGAGGAAGATAATGCTTGCAGATTATAGCGGGAGATTATAGAATAATAAGGAGAAATGCAGAAAATATAAAGGAACGGAACAGGTGTGAAATATGATGCAGGAATTTGGGATGTATTTCGTTTGTTAGGGAGAAGGTATATGAAGATAGCAATTAAGGGAAATTGTGACCGTTATAGAAAGTTTGCCCCCAATATGGAATTTATTAAGAAGGCAGAACTCATTTTTCTGGACCGTGATGCCTCAGATGAAGAGGTTCTGCGCGTTGCCAAGGATGCAGAGGTTTTGTTTGTAGATGCGATTTCTGAGGTGACGGGAAATCTAATGCGGGGGATGAGACAGTTACGACTTGTTCATTCGGAAGGGGTTGCCTATAACAAAATTGATTGGAAGACCGCGGATGAATTGGGAATTTTTGTGTGCAATAACAAAGGAGCCAATGCTAAAGCTGTGGCGGAGCAGACGGTTCTTCTGATGCTTGCCTGTCTGCGCAGTGCTGTTGTCGCGGATGCCCAGGTGCGTGCCGGGAATCAGATCCAGATGAAGGAACGGATGATGGTCAGCGGAATTACGGATCTGGCGGATTGCAAGGTGGGTCTGATTGGATTCGGGGATATCGGGATGGCTACGGCAAAGCGTCTGGCTGCCTTTGAATGTGAACTTTTTTATTACAGCCGTCACCGAAAAGCGGCAGCAATAGAAGCAGAATATGGAATTACGTATCTGCCCCTTGAAAAACTGGCGGCGACCTGTGATATCATCAGTCTTCATGCGGCTGTTACACCGGAGACGGAGCGGATGATCGATGCAGGATTTCTGGCGAGGATGAAAAAAGAATCATATCTGATTAATACTGCCAGAGGGGATCTGGTGGATAATGCTGCCCTTCGTGCAGCGCTGATTCATGGTACGATTGCCGGAGCCGGACTGGATACCATCTGCCCGGAACCTACCACAGCGGATCATCCGCTGATTGATCTGCCCAGGGAGGTACAGCATAAGGTGATATATTCTCCTCATCTGGGAGGAATCACTACAGGAAGTTTCCGGCGGATGCACCGGAATATGTGGGAGAATGCCCTGCGTGTTTCCAGAGGGGAACGGCCGAATCATGTGGTGAATCATTTATAATAGAGCACACATCTTTTGGCAGACTGGATTCCATCAGGACCGGGAAATTAAGAAAGAGTGGTTCACCGGACGAGAGGAACTGCATGAGATGCTTCAGAAACGATTGGAGATTCTGAAAAATGTCTTTTGATACAAAAGGTAATTGTTTATATGAGGGAGCGAAACAGCGTTATGAGTACCATAAGAAAAAAGTTTATAGGAGATAAGGCATTTTATAAGATGGTTCTGCTGGTGGCAGTGCCGATTATGATTCAGAATGGCATTACGAATTTTGTCAGTCTGTTGGATAACATCATGGTGGGGCAGATCGGGACGGAGCAGATGTCAGGTGTGGCGATTGTCAATCAGCTGCTTTTTGTCTATAATCTGTGCATTTTCGGAGGACTGGCAGGAGCAGGGATTTTTACGGCTCAGTATTTCGGAAGCAAAGATGATGAGGGTGTGCGCCATACATTCCGGTACAAAATCTGGATGGCTGTCATTCTGACCAGTGTGACGATTCTGCTTTTTCTGGCGGCAGGGGATAGTCTCATCGGTATGTATCTGAAGGGGAACGGTGACGGAAGTGATCTTTGGGCGGCCCTGCGGTATGGAAAGCAGTATCTTTTGATTATGTTGACTGGCTTGCCGGCATTTATGATGGTTCAGGTTTATGCCAGCACCCTTCGGGAGTGCGGTGAGACGGTAGTTCCCATGAAGGCGGGCATTATTGCGGTTTGCGTAAATCTGGTGTTTAATTATCTGTTGATTTACGGAAAATTTGGTTTTCCGGCTATGGGGGTGTCAGGTGCGGCGATTGCCACCGTACTTTCCCGTTATGTGGAGGCTGTGGTTGTATTGACCTGGACGCACAGACATAAGGAAGTCAATACGTATATCGTGGGGCTCTACCGTACTTTGAAGGTTCCCATGTATCTGGTGAAGCGTTTTACAATAAAGGGAGCCCCGCTTTTGCTCAATGAAACATTATGGGCATCGGGTATGGCAATGCTGATGCAGTGTTATTCGGTACGGGGCTTAAGTGTGGTTGCAGGGTTAAACATCGCCAATACCATTTCGAATCTGTTCAATGTGGTGTTTATTGCTTTGGGAGATTCGGTGGCGATTGTGATCGGACAGCTTTTGGGAGCAGGCAAGATGAAAGAGGCAAGGGATACGGATACGAAGATGATTGCATTTTCCGTAGCATGCTGTACCGGAGTGGCAGTGATTATGCTGTTAATTGCGCCTCTGTTTCCCAGACTTTATAATACCAGCGAACAAAGCAGAGAGATTGCCGAATATTTCATCATGGCAACGGCAGTATTCATGCCGCAGAATGCCTTCCTGCATGCGGCCTATTTTACGCTGCGTTCCGGCGGGAAGACGATCATCACATTTCTTTTCGACAGTGTTTTCGTCTGGTGTGTCAGTGTACCGATCGCTTATGTGCTGAGCAGATATACCACGCTCTATGTGGTGTTGATTTTCTGCCTTGTGCAGATGGGAGACTGGATCAAATGTACGATAGGATTTCTCTTGGTGAAGAAGGGAGTCTGGCTTCAGAATATTGTGGCGGTCAGGAAGGAATCGTGAGGGTAAGGGATGATATATGGATACTAATCAGTTGACAATTGGAATTTTGGCTCATGTGGATGCGGGAAAAACAACATTGGCAGAAAGCATTCTCTATCTGACCGGAAGTATCAGAAAATTGGGCAGGGTAGATCATAAGAATGCATTTTTAGATACGTATGAACTGGAACGTGCCAGGGGCATTACGATTTTTTCCAAACAGGCGGAATTTGCACTGGGGGACAAGATGGTTACCCTTCTGGATACCCCTGGCCACGTGGACTTTTCGGCGGAGATGGAGCGGACATTACAGATTCTGGATTATGCCGTGCTGATCATCAGTGGTGCAGATGGCGTTCAGGGGCATGTGGAGACGTTGTGGAGGCTGCTGCACCGATATCAGATCCCGGTCTTTTTATTCATCAACAAGATGGATCAGGAGGGGACGGAGAAAGAGAAGCTTCTGGAAGAATTGCGCAGAAGGCTGGATGAGCGGTGCCTGGATTTTGGCAGTGATCGCAATCAGGAGGAGTGGATGGAAAATCTCGCGATGTGCGATGAACATCTGTTGGAAAAATATCTGAAGTGGGGAACGATTGAGACGGAAGAAGTTATGGGGCTGATTGAAAGCCGGAGTCTTTTTCCCTGCTATTTTGGTTCAGCACTTAAACTGCAGGGTGTTGAGGAATTTTTACAGGGAGTTGCTGCTTATACAAGATGCCGGGAATATCCGGAGGATTTTGGCGCGAAGGTTTATAAAATTGCAAGGGACAGCCAGAATACCAGACTGACTTATCTGAAGGTTACCGGGGGAACCTTGAAAGTGAAGATGCTTCTGACAAATCGGAAAACTGCAGTCGGCGGCCGATTGGAAGAGACGGGGGAGATATGGGAAGAAAAGGTGGATCAGATCCGGATTTATTCGGGTTCCGGTTTTCGCGCAGTCAGTGAAGCTCCGGCGGGGATGGTCTGTGCCGTAACGGGACTGGATAAAACATACTCCGGTCAGGGACTTGGAATTGAGGCGGCATCAGAAATGCCTGTGCTGGAACCTGTTTTGAACTATGAGATTCAGATTCCGGAGGGTTGTGACGTGCATCAGATGTTTTTGAAGCTGCGTCAGTTAGAAGAGGAGGAACCCCAGCTTCATATCGTGTGGAATGAACAGCTGAATGAGATCCATGCTCAGGTAATGGGGGAAGTCCAGATTGAGATTCTGAAGAGTATGATTCAGGAGCGCTTCGGCGTGCCGGTGGAATTCGGCACCGGAAATATTGTCTATAAAGAAACGATTCAAAATTCTGTGGAAGGTGTAGGACATTTCGAACCCCTCCGCCATTATGCAGAAGTTCACCTGCTCCTGGAGCCGGGAGAGGCGGGAAGCGGACTGCAATTTGACACGTCCTGCAGCGAAGATCTGTTGGACAAGAACTGGCAGAGATTGATCCTGACTCATCTGGAAGAGAAAAAGCACCGCGGCGTACTTACAGGCTCTGAGATTACGGATATGAAAATCACACTGATTGCCGGAAGGGCACACCAGAAGCATACAGAAGGCGGTGATTTCCGTCAGGCTACCTACCGTGCGGTGCGTCAGGGACTGAAACAGGCGGAAAGTGTTTTGCTGGAGCCAGTCTACGGATATCGCCTGGAGGTGCCGTCTGAACTGGTGGGAAGAGCATTAAATGATCTGCAGCGGATGCACGGAACCTTTTCTGCACCGCAAGTGGAAGGAGAAATGACAGTGTTGACCGGTAAGGCCCCTGTTGTGCATATGCGTGGTTATCAGACGGAAGTCATCGCTTATACCAGGGGAAGAGGGCGCCTGTTCTGTACTTTAAGCGGTTATGAACCCTGTCATAATGCAGAAGAAGTAAGAGCGGCTGTGGGATATGATCCGGAAGGAGACCAGGAGAATCCCACCGGCTCTGTGTTCTGTGCCCATGGTGCCGGGTTTACGGTGCCATGGGATAAAGTACCGGAGTATATGCATGTGGAGAGCGGATGGAAGTCTGAAAAGGAACCGGAAAAGGCGATATCGGGACAGCAGCCTTCCAATGCCGCAGTTTCCTCTCAGGGGTGGGCAGAGGAAAAGGAACTGGAGGAGATTTTTGTCCGCACTTACGGTCCGGTGGAGCGGAAACGCAGCGGATTTTCCAGAACCACTTATACGGGCAGTGGGGAAAAAAGTGCGGGGGTGAAGCCGAAAAAAGATCCGGAGAAGGAATATCTTCTGGTAGATGGATATAACATTATTTTTTCCTGGGAAGAGTTGAGCGATCTGGCAGAATGGGATATGGCAGGTGCAAGAGGAAAGTTGATGGATATTTTGTCAAACTATCAGGGATATAAGAAGTATACGGTAATTCTGGTTTTTGATGCCTATAAAGTGGAAGGAAATACGGGGGAGGTAACCAGGTATCATAACCTCCATGTGGTTTATACAAAAGAGGCGGAGACTGCGGACCAGTATATTGAAAAAACGGTTCATGAGATCGGAAGAAAGTATCGGGTGACAGTTGCAACTTCCGATGCATTAGAACAGATGATCATTCTGGGACAGGGCGCCCAAAGAATGTCAGCTCAGGGTTTGAAGGAAGAGATACAGGCTGCAAATATCGAAATCAGGGGGAGTTATCTGAATAAGCACAGCAGAAGCAAGAACTATCTTTTTGACTATTTGCCGGAGGATCTGGCAGAAGACATGGAAGAAGTACGGTTGGGGAAAAAAGAATTATAGACAAACACGCTCTAGTATGATCCACGGTAATGAATTTTCGAACACGCTTTAATATGTTCTTCTCCGGTACATGAAATTTTTCCGTAAAAAAATCAATTTTTTTCAAAAAATAGTTGTATTTTCCAAAGATAAAACATGCTATAGTTAAGGCAGCGTTAGCTATAAGAAAAATGGGTTATTACATTTCGTGTAATGATCCCAAGGTATGGTTACCGTTAGAGCGTAACTGGGTGGACAGTACACTAAATGTTGGGTAGGAGGAAAGCATATGAAAAGAAGACAGATGTATTACAAAAAGTTCCTTTCAGCGGTGATGGCTTCTGCAGTTGTGATCTCATCCGTTCCGGGAACTGTAATTGCAGCTGCTGATGATGCAGTAGATGCGCAGGCAGAAAATTTACTGGCAGAATTCTCTTTCGATGACAAGGAAAATGGTTTACAAGGCGGACAGGCTGTAGCAGATGCGAAGGGAGACTGTGCAATTCAGGAGATTGATGGAAGAAAGGCTTTGTATCTGGACGGATCAGGAGATTACCTGGAAGTAAAAAAAGCAGATGGAAGCAGTTTACTGACGGATCAGACTACTTTAAGCGTCTCCTTTGATGTGAAGCAGGGGAACGGCACAACAAACTGGGCATTTTATGCAGCGCCGAATGCAAATACACAGACGTATCCCAATGAACATTATCTGGGGATGCTTTTGAACGGAAAGAATATTACGGTGGAACGTTACAACAACAACGGTTCCCGTCCGGGATCTGCATCCACTTCTATAGTAAAGAATTGGACACATGTGGATGTTATATTTGATGCAGGCAATACAACGATTTATGTAAATGGTGTAAAGAAAGCAGAACAGAGCAGTGTGTATTCTCTGCCGGCAATTCTTGGAGATTCCAGTATCTTATATATTGGTAAAGCAAATTGGGTAAATGGCGAGTATTTTACCGGTTGGCTGGATAATTATAAAATTTACGGTGGTGTGCTGACCGAAGAAGAGATTCAGGCAAATGCAGCAGAGACTGTAAATACAATTCTTGCATCTGATAAGGAAGCGCTTTCCTTACCTGAGAGTGTGACTGCTGATTTTAAGCTTCCGGCAGTGGGAGATTATGGATCAGAGATTACATGGACAATGGAAGAAAATGATGCCATTGTATTGACGGACGGTACAGCAAAGGTAACCAGAGGTACAGAGGATCAGACAGTGAAGTTTACGGCTGCCATCAGCTGCGGAGCTTCGACTGCAACAAAAGAGTTTTTAGTAACAGTTCTCGGTATTACACCAGAGAATACACTGAAGGAGGCGGCAGCTTCTATTGATATTCCAAACAAGGAAGACGTAAGAGGCAACATCACGCTTCCGAAAAAAGCGGCTAATGGGGTAGAGATAACATGGACCACAGACCACCCGGAGATTGTAAATGTCAATGAAATTCCGGCGGAGGTGGAAGGATATGATCCTACTCCCGCAGGTACAGTTACAAGACCGCAAAAAGATACCGTAGTCACGATGACAGCACATATGGCCGCAGAAGATAAAACACTTACGAAGGAAATTCAGATTACGGTAAAAGCAGCTCCAAAGGAAATCAAAGAAGAGGATTATACGGATTATTTCTTTGCTTATTTCGCAGGTGAGGGTTACAGTGACGGTGAGCAGGTCTACTTTGCTTCCAGCCGGGATGGTCTGAACTGGGATGATTTAAATGAGAATAAACCGGTATTGTATTCCAGTCTGGGTGAAAAAGGTGTGCGTGATCCGTTCATCTTACGTTCTGCAGAGGGTGATAAATTCTATATGATCGCTACTGATTTGAAGATCAACGGCGGCAATGGATGGTCAGCAGCACAGACAGCAGGAAGCCAGTCCCTTCTTGTATGGGAGTCTACGGATTTAGTTCACTGGTCGGATGCAAGAATGGTTCCGGTCAGTGCGCCGATTGAGGCAGGATGTACCTGGGCTCCGGAAGCAATGTATGATGAGTTGACCGGTGAGTATGTGGTATACTGGGCATCCAAAGTCAAAGGCGACAATTACGGAAAACAGAGACTGTATTATGCAAAAACCCGTGATTTTTATACTTTTACAGAACCCAAGGTATTTATCGACTATAATCAGTCCAGTATTGATACGAGTATCCTCCATGAAAACGGTACCTACTACCGTTTTACAAAGAATGAAGGCGGCAGTACCAATCAGCTTGGTGCAAAGACAAAGACGATATTCTTAGAGAAATCAGATACTTTGCTGGGTGAATATACACAGATTGTGTCGGATACGCTGAATGCAAATCAGTGGGTGGAAGGACCGTCTATCTATAAATTGAATGAAGATGATAATGCAGATGCAAAATATTGTCTGTTAGTAGATAATTATGGAGCGGGCGGATATTATCCGTTGGTAACAAATGATCTGGATTCAGGAGTATTTACAAGACCGTCTTCCTACAAGATGCCGAGCCGTGCCCGCCACGGTACACCGATTCGCGTGACAGCCGAAGAGTACGAAGCGATTATGATAGCCTATGGCGGATGGGAGCCTACGCCAACACCTACCCCGGAACCGACAAAAACGCCGGTAAGAGATATCTTTGATGATGTCAATGAGGGAGATTGGTTTGAGGATTCTGTTCAGTGTGTATATGATCGAGGTATCATGACTGGTATGGATGAAACTCATTTTGTTCCGGCAGGACTTCTGGAACGCGCACAGTTTGCAACTATTTTGTATCGTATGGATGAAAAACCGGATGCAGAATATAAAGAGATATTCACAGATGTGGCAGACGGAGAGTACTATTCAGATGCAGTAATGTGGGCAGGTTCTGAGGCTGTTGGTGTTGTTACCGGATATGCCAGGGATGGGGAAGAAGTAAGATTCGGCCCAGCTGACATGATTACACGTGAACAGATGGTAACGATGCTGTACCGTTATGCGAGGTATAAAGGATATGATATAACAAAAGCTTCTTCCATGGCAGAGTTTCCGGATTCGGATGATGTCAGTGCTTTCGCAAAGGATGCAATGTCCTGGGCAGTGGCAGAGGGATTGATAAAAGGTGACAATGGAAAACTGAATCCGCAGGGAAATGTAAGCCGTGCACAGTGTGCGATGGTGATTCAGAGATTTATGGAGACAGTAGTGAAAGAAGTGTAGGAATGATAAGTACATGATAAGGGATATCCTGACAATAACAAAATTATTGTCAGGATATCCCTTTCGTATGAAAGTACCTATAACAAAAAAGATCTAAAAATAGTCATAAAATTCAAAGGTAAAGACAAAAATAGAGACAAATAGATTGTTGGAATATACAAAAAGATGCCTTTTAAAGCAGAGTCTTAGAGAAGGAAAATGAGTATGGAAAAACAATTTAATTATGATGATTTGCCGGTTGTACGAATAAAAGCAGGAAAGCTGCGCGGATACCAGAGTGGGGGGACGTATATTTTTAAAGGTATTCCCTATGCAACAGCAAAACGCTTCCATATGCCGGAGGAACTTGAACCGTGGGAAGGAGTAAAAACAGCGGCCTCCTATGGTTTTGTGTGTCCAACGATGCAGAAAGAAAATCCCAACGAAGAACTTTTGGTTCCTCATCGTTTTTGGACAATCTGGCGGCGGTATGAGAATCAGTGCGCTGATCAGCTTTGCAAAGACGGGCAATCCAAACCACCCGCAAATTCCGGAATGGCCGTCTGTGAAAAAAGATGATGAACCAACCATGATCTTTGACAGGGAATGCGAAGTTCGTCATAATTTTGACGGTAAATTATTACAATTATATCTTCAGGCGTGACGGATGATAAGTGATGATTTTTTTCGCACTGCTAACGGTGAACTGCAAGGAAATAATTGAAAAAATTTAGCAAGATTGAAAAAAATTTAGAGGATTTTTATTGATTTTATTGCTTTATTATGTATAATAAGATATTAGAAGTTGGTATGTCCACTTCCTTGGACAAATATCGTAAGACCTGCATTTGCAGGCAAATATTGAAGAAAAGAGGTTAAATGCAAGATGTCAGAAATCAATTTAAGTAAGTATGGTATTACTGGAACCACAGAAATTGTATACAACCCTTCTTATGAGATGTTATTTGAAGAAGAGACAAAATCTGATCTGGTAGGCTTCGAAAAAGGTCAGGAAAGTGAACTTGGTGCGGTTAATGTAATGACTGGTATCTATACAGGTCGTTCACCGAAAGATAAGTTTATCGTAGTAGATGAGAATTCAAAAGATACTGTATGGTGGACTTCTGATGAATACAAGAATGATAACCATCCGGCTACACAGGAAGCATGGGATGCAGTAAAGGAAATTGCATTGAAAGAGCTTTCTAATAAAAGACTTTTTGTAGTAGATGCATTCTGCGGTGCAAATAAAGACACACGTATGGCAATCCGTTTTATCGTGGAAGTAGCATGGCAGGCTCATTTTGTTAAAAATATGTTTATTCAGCCTACAGACGAAGAACTTAAGGATTTCGAACCAGACTTTGTTGTTTATAACGCTTCTAAGGCAAAAGTGGAAAATTATAAAGAATTAGGTTTAAATTCTGAGACAGCAGTAATGTTTAATATTACAAGCCGTGAGCAGGTTATCGTAAACACATGGTACGGCGGAGAAATGAAGAAAGGTATGTTCTCCATGATGAACTACTATCTGCCGCTGAAGGGAATTGCTTCTATGCATTGCTCTGCAAACACAGATATGAATGGTGAGAATACAGCAATCTTCTTCGGTCTTTCCGGTACTGGTAAGACAACTCTGTCAACAGATCCGAAGCGTCTTCTTATCGGTGATGATGAGCATGGTTGGGATGACAACGGTGTATTTAACTTTGAAGGCGGCTGCTATGCTAAGGTTATTAATCTGGACAAAGAGTCTGAGCCGGATATTTACAATGCAATTAAGCGCAATGCTCTTCTTGAGAATGTAACATTAGATGCTGAAGGCAAGATTGATTTTGATGATAAGAGTGTAACTGAAAATACACGTGTATCTTATCCGATTGATCATATTGAGAAGATTGTTCGCCCTGTTTCTTCTGCACCGGCAGCTAAGAATGTAATTTTCCTGTCTGCAGATGCGTTCGGTGTACTTCCGCCAGTATCAATTCTTACTCCGGAGCAGACACAGTACTACTTCCTGTCAGGTTTCACAGCTAAACTTGCTGGTACAGAGCGTGGTATTACAGAGCCTACACCTACATTCTCCGCTTGCTTTGGTCAGGCTTTCCTTGAGCTTCATCCTACAAAGTATGCGGAAGAACTTGTTAAGAAGATGGAGAAGAGCGGTGCTAAGGCATATCTGGTAAATACTGGATGGAACGGCACTGGCAAGCGTATTTCTATCCGTGATACCCGTGGTATCATTGATGCGATTCTGAACGGTGATATCCTGAATGCACCTACAAAGAAGATTCCGTTCTTCAACTTTGAAGTTCCGACTGAACTTCCAGGTGTAGATTCCAATATTCTTGATCCTCGCGATACTTATGCTGAGGCTTCTGAGTGGGAGACAAAGGCTAAGGATCTGGCACAGAGATTTGTTAAGAATTTTGCAAAATATGAGGGTAATGAGGCTGGAAAAGCTTTGGTTTCAGCTGGTCCTCAGGAGTAAAATAAATAGTTATTTTTTCTCTCTATATAGAGTGAAAGTAATCAGATTTTTATCGGGTGTGATATATATATCACACCCGATTTTATTATATTAAAGGAAAGCCGCAGTCAAAAAGTAAGTCAGGAATATTTGAAAGACTTTCTGAAATTATATACAACACAGAGAGGGAACAAACGAAAATTATAAAAGATTTGTCGGAGAAGGACAAAATTATGGATACAGTGACAATCCGAAACGTAAGTATTAAGGATGCAGAGCGCATTCTGGAAATTTACGCATATTATGTAAAAAAAACAGCCATTACCTTTGAATATGAGGTTCCAACGCTGAATGAATTTCAAAATCGTATCAAGAACACGCTGAAACGCTATCCCTATCTTGTTATTGAAAGAGGTGGTGTAATTCAAGGCTATGCCTATGCCGGTCCCTTTGTGGGACGAACTGCCTATGATTGGTCGTGTGAGCTGACGATATATCTCGACCATACTGCTCAAAAATGTTTGATGTACCGGTATCTACTTTGAAAGACCGGGAACAAGAAAGAAGAAATCCTCCGGCTTATGTGATTAATAGGATGAGAACTATTTTACAATATAAAGGGATGCTTATAAGTCCAAGCTACATCGAAGCATGTGAAGCAAGAAGAAAGGGTGTGGAAAATGCTATGGCTATCATGTTGAGTGCCACAAATGGTCCGGACGAATTATTTTTAGAGGTTTTGGATTCTTACATTTTCGGAAAAATAACGTTGGAGGAGATGGAAGTGAGAATTGACAGATTTGAGTATTTGGGAGTGTAGTATATGAGTGGCGGAAAAAATTGTTATCCAGGAAGTGATGTGCTTATTAATAAATATGGCATTCGTGACAAAGAGCTTTTGGAGAAATTCGAAATACAGAAAGTATTTGCGAAGCTACTGGGATTAGATGTGAAGTCTACAAGGATTAGCTATACTTATGATACATTTGGAGAGAAGTGTTCGATAAAGAAGAATTAGTCTCATCGCACATTTGCCTCTACAAACCACATCTTTTACGATAAAGAAAAAAGGTGGTGCAGTACATGTACTAACTTTGCCTGATACACGGTTTTTTATTATAAATTTATTCTTCTGATCGAATCAGATTGCTTACATACGGACGTGTACCGGAAAGCACTTCATCATAGAAGTTCTGTTTCCAGTCAATATAGGCAATGCTGTCCTCTAATTCTTTGACGGAAACAAGCAACGCTTCTCGTTTTTTCGTCAGCATTTCCTTGCGCAGCATGATGGTGGATTCTCCTTGCAGGCATAATTCCAAGTATTCTTTCATTTCTATGATACTCATGCCGCATTTTTTTAAGCAAGTGAGGTTTTTGATCCACTTCACATCTTTTTCATCGAAAATCCGGCGGTTATTGCTGTCTCTTTTGACATTGGGAACCAACCCCTCATTGCAATAGTATTTTAAGGTCTGATAGGTCATATCCAGCTCCCGGCAGACCTGCATCATCGTATACATTATGATTGCCTCCTGTATTGTTCACAAAAAATTCATGTAGAAAATTTGCGGAAAGGTATTGACCGATGGTTGCTACCGTAAATTATAATCGGTTATAACAATCGGTTTAAACAAATGCAGTATAGCATAAAAACCACAAAATTGCAAGAATAAGGAGTGAACAAAGCAAATGAAAGTATTACTCGTAAATGGTAGTTCCCGAAAAAACGGCTGTACAAACGCAGCGCTGTGTGAGGTGGAATATGCCTTGAACGAAGAAGGAATTGAAACGGAACAATTTTTTATTGGAAACGAGGCGTTGCCGGACTGCATTGCCTGTCGCAAATGCAGGGAGATTGGGTGCTGTATATTCCATGATATTGTAAATGAATTCGTGGAAAAGGCCAAATCCGCTGATGGTTTTGTTTTTGGTTCTCCGGTTTATTTTGCGCATCCGAGCGGCAGACTTCTGACATTTATGGACAGAGCTTTTTATTCTGGCGGGGCAGCGTTTCAATTTAAGCCTGCGGCCGCAGTTTTATCCGCAAGACGGGCAGGAACCACGGCCTCTTTTGATGTTATTAACAAGTATTTTACGATTTGCTCTATGCCAGTAGTTTCTTCTACCTATTGGAACCATGTTTACGGTGCGCAGCCGGAGGAAGTAACTGAAGATAAAGAAGGGCTTATGACGATGTATAACATCGGCAAAAATATGGCATGGCTGCTGAAATGTATTGCCATCGGAAAAGAAAACGGGCTAACACACCCGGACAACGAAAAAGTATTGACAAATTTTACAAGATGAAGTGGAGGGAAATTCTGATGAATAAAGAGACGGCAGAAAGGGTTCAAAGATTATTTATCGGGGCCGAATCTCCCTTAAGCAGAACAGATCCGGAGTTTATTGAAATTATCGCAAATTTTTCTCAGGACGAAGTAATAAAGGTCAACAAACTGACAGAAAAGGAACAAATGCTCTGTATTTTATCCGCATTGATCGGTTGTCAGGGAATGGGAGAATTTCGGAATATGCTCCATGCAGCTCTCAACACGGGCGTTGATCCCATTGCAATGAAAGAGGTCATCTATCAGGCGACAGCTTATCTTGGGATTGGACGCACCTATGATTTCCTCGCAGCGGCAAATCAGATTATGGAGCAGCATGGTATCGAGCTGCCGCTTGCGCCGCAGGCGACAGCAACCGAAAAGACCAGATTTGATGATGGACTTATGAAACAGGTGGAGCTGTTTGGAGAGGATATGGTGAAGCGGCAGACCGATGGGCCTGTTCTTCGGCGCAATATCAACCGGTGGCTGGCGGACAACTGTTTCGGTGATTACTATACCCGAAATGGCCTGAATGATCAGGAACGTGAGATGATTACGTTTTGTTTCATTCTTGCGCAGGGTGGCTGTGAAAATCAGCTTCGGGGGCACACAGTGGGAAATTTCGGAGTGGGAAATGATAAGGAAAAACTATACAGTATCGTGGAACAGTGTATGCCTTATATCGGCTATCCCCGCAGTCTGAATGCTATGAATATCATAGACGAAGTATCACGGGCAATGGAGAATCAATAGCTTACTGCCGCAAAATATAATTGGTTATGACAAGTGGTTCAAACAAAAGTATTACACAAAGAATTTGCAGGAGGAATTATAATGAACAAATTTACATTTTCTTATCCGACAAAGGTTTATTTTGGGGAAGGGAGCGCAGAGCAGGCTTTCAGCACAGAACTTGACAAAGCTGGAGAAACTGTGATGCTTGCCTTTGGCGGCGGTTCCGTAAAAAAGGTTTGATTGCGGGAAGCATATCAGATGGGTAAAAACATCTGTTGACATAGATCAGGATAAAAGTAAAGGAGCAAAATTTGATGAAAAAATCAACAACCATACTTCTTTCTGCTCTGCTGCTTCTTTCTCTGGCTGCTTGCGGAAATAATAATCAGAATATTGTGGAGGATACAGCAGCAGAAGCGGAGGGCATAACTCCGGTAAGGGAACCTGATTCTCGGCATGGTGCGTAAAGCCACCGGGCCGGCTGCTTCTAAACCGCTGCGAATCCTTCTGCACATAGCTGCGGTCTTGGTTGCCGGATATGGCCTTTATGCTTTCCTGAAAAATCAATTTCTATTTTATATGTTTTTGACATCCTCTTTCGTGTTTTTTGATTTTAAAAGACCTGTCCTGCTCTTTTTTTGCGGAGTATATCGCTATCATGGGTCTGTTCATTTTTCTGGCACATGATACCTCCAAGGGGATTCAGAAACTGGCCGGAAGGAGGAAAAGACTTTTGGAGAAAGAAAAATAACAGTTTTATAGGACTGCTTTTCATTTTGCTGTTATTTACCCTGTTTCTTTAGTTTCAAACCGTCTTTAAATGCTTCACCAACTCTCTCCGTTACCTTGTAATAGCCATGTATGTATGGGCCAAAGGCAATCGCATTTACCAGCGACATATCAATCTTGTCGCCTGTAATGATGCTTTCGTCTGTTGTGACATTTACCACTTTACCGATAACACCGCACCCGTATTTTCCATTCTGGTATTCAATAAACTCGCACTTCAGGCAGAGCGGAAATTCATTAATTACCGGAGCATCCACTGATTCGGCTCTGCTTGCAGTAAGTCCACTGTTCTCAAATTTCGTGGCAACCCGGTTGCCTGATACAACACCGAAATAGTCAGCCTCGACTACATGAGCCGTATCAGCGATACTTACGGTAGATGCCTCTCTTGCTTTGATATTCTTTACAGTCTTATGTGTCTCCGTCAGATTAAGAGCAACATGATCTCTTTCCTGCATGGTTCCCCGGGCAACATTCATGACAGTTACACTGCCGTCTTCGTTGTAGGTTGCTACCCTGCAGGAGGAATATATTCGGTGCGTGAATGGAAAACGATATGGTAAGTGGGAAGTACTGGTAGAGATAAGATCATCCAGAATTAAGTTTTTTATTACCCTGCACTAAAGGAACATTGTTATGTCAATTCGTTTTTATGCGAGTTTTCAGGCGGTAGGGCAAGATTTTACAACAGTTTTACACCTTTTGAAATGTTGTAGTTCTGGATTGGAATGTCTCTCTGATAAAATCTACTACACGAAATTGCATTTGATTCCTTTGAGAATAAGTGTTTTCGTGATCCGGATATTGTAGGAAGGCATAATGTACGCAACCGAGCAGAATTGGAGAAACTTCTGAATATTCTTTTATCTGCTATCGGTTCTCTTACAAACCCGACAAAATTGTCAGCTACTTTCAAAAGTGTTAAGCAGAAAACCATCAGCAACACAACCATCAAAAGATATATCGACTATCTTTGCGATTTCTTCAAAAAGATTATCATCATGAAAGATGCACCTGCACCGTATTACAATGACGATGGGGCGCTGGTTATGAGTCTCTATGATTTCCTGCTGAATGAGAATAGTTTGGATAACTGATTGATGGAAAAGTGCAAAAATATATACTCCAGTTCATGCCCTCAGTTTGCTTCATTTTACTTATGTTGTGATATTTTTAGCGATTAACAGGGCGAGATATGGTTTGCAAATCGGGGCAATGGGGTCAGAGTGGTACTAGAGCGTGTTTGAAAATTCATTCCCGCAATCTGCATCCCCCACTTTGCGGTCTATTTGTCCCAAATTCGGTCAGCGTAGCCCGCTACGCCTCCCTTATTTGAACCAAATATCCCACAAATTGTGGAATACATCTTGCGGAAAGCAATTTTCAAACACGCTCTACGGTTTTACTGCGATTGAGGAAACCAAAATCAGAAGTGTGAAATAATGGTCCGGGGGATGAAAAATGGTATCTTCCGGACTTTTGCATTATTCCGATAAATGAAAAATATTATTCCGAAAGCGTTGATATTGTTCCGATAATAGGATATACTACTGTTTGAAGTGAGGTGTAGATTTATGTACATGACAGTGAAGCAGGCAGCAGGGAAATGGGGCATTTCAGATAGAAGAGTTCGTATATTATGTTCAGAGGGGAAGATTTTGGGTGTTACCCGCGAAGGGCGCAGTTGGAAAATTCCTGCAGATGCGAAGAAACCAGAGGACGGCAGGTATAAAACTGCCGAGAGTCTGCTTGCAATGATTGACAGGAAAAAAATTGAACTGGATTCCAGACGGCCTTTGACAGAGGGAGAAGTGGAACGGCTTACAGAGGAATTTGTAGTTGAATACATCTACAATTCCAATGCGATTGAGGGAAATACGCTGACTCTTCGTGAAACAGATATGGTGTTGCGTGGGTTGACGATTGATCAGAAGCCTTTGAAAGATCACATGGAAGTTGTCGGACATAAAGAAGCCTTTGATTTTGTGCGGGATTTGGTAAAAAATCAGATGCCATTATCGGAAAGCATTATCAAGCAGATTCATTATTTGGTGTTAGCTGATAAGAAAGATGACCGTGGTGTTTACAGAAAAGTTCCGGTAAGAATTATGGGTGCAAAGCATGAACTGGTGCAGCCGTATCTTATTCAACCAAAGATGGAGCAGTTGTTGGAGTCTTATAATAGTAGTTCAGAGCATATGATTCCCCGGCTTGCGCGGTTTCACATTGAATTTGAGGGAATTCACCCTTTCATCGACGGGAATGGCCGGACGGGACGGCTGCTTGTGAATCTGGAATTGATGAAAGCCGGATATCCGCCGATTGACATTAAATTTACAGAGCGGATTGCTTATTATAATGCTTTTGACGAATATCATGTAAAACACAATCTGGATGTGATGGAAAAGTTGTTTGCCGGGTATGTGAATGCGAGACTGGATAGTTATTTGACGATGTTGGAAGAGGTGAACAATGATGAGTGATAAGCACAGGCAGTGTGTCATCCGGAAACTTCGTGAGAGCGAGGTAAGCTTGCTGAAGGATTTCCTGTATGAAGCAATATTTATTCCGCAGGGTGTCGAACCACCAGCGAGGGACATAATTGAACAGCCGGAACTTCGTGTGTATACGGATAATTTCGGTACCCGCAAAGGAGATAACTGCCTTGTGGCAGATTTGAATGGTAAAGTTGTCGGTGCAGTATGGACAAGGATTATGAACGACTACGGTCATGTAGATGATGATACGCCATCTTTCGCTATCTCGCTGTATGAGGAATATCGTGGTCGGGGTATCGGTTCACAGCTTATGGTGAAGATGCTTGAATTGCTGAAACGTCAAGGATATGGGAAAGCATCTCTGGCAGTGCAGAAAGCAAATTATGCTGTGAAGATGTACAAAAATGTCGGATTCAAGACGGTTGATGAAAATGCCGAAGAATATATCATGATGTGTGAGTTATGAAGAGGAGAAAAATATGGTTTTGAAAATCGCATTGCTTCAGTTGCTTCCAGGGAACAATTTGGAAGAGCAATTTAAGATTGGAAAGGCGGCCTGTGAAAAGGCAAAGGATATGGATGCGGATATTGCCCTGTTCCCGGAAATGTGGAGTGATGGTTATACTATTCCGCAGGATGAGAAGGCTGTTAATGAATTATCAATTTCCGCTGACAGCGATTTTATACAGAGATTCAGTAATCTGGCAGCAGAACTGCAGATGGCAATTGGTGTCACATTTCTCGAGAGGCATAATCCGAAACCACTAAATTCTGTGATACTTTTTGATAGGAATGGTAAGCAAACATTACATTACTCCAAAGTGCATACATGTGATTTTGATTTGGAAAAGATGCTGTCATCCGGCGAGGACTTTTATGTTGCAGATTTGGATACTGGTAGAGGTATTGTCAAAGTCGGTTCTATGATTTGCTTTGATAGAGAATTTCCTGAAAGCGCAAGAGTTCTGATGCTCAAAGGTGCAGAGGTTGTTCTTGCTCCGAATGCCTGTCCGATGGAAATAAACCGCCTTGCAGCACTTCGTACCAGAGCCTATGAAAATATGCTCGCCATTGCCACGTGTAATTATCCCGCTGGACAGCCAGACTGCAATGGGCATTCTACTGTTTTTGATGGTGTTGCATGGCTGTGTGATGAACCGGGAGTACGAGATATGTGTATCTTTGAAGCCCCAGACGAGGAAGGTGTCTATTTGGCTGAGATTGATTTGGATATGCTTCGGGAATACCGTGCGGACGAGGTAATGGGAAGCAAGTATCGTCACCCAGAGAAGTATGGGATTTTAATTTCAAACCGTAAATGTGATTGAGGAGGATTAAGATAGGTCTTGGTTCGAAGGGGCTCTGCTGGAAAGCGCGATTATAGAAAATATTGAGGATATATAGAAGCTATGCTATAATTCTTTTGAACTGGGGGGATGAAGATGGATGTCCTGACAAAAGAGCAACGGCATAAAGTAATGTCACACATTCGGTCTAAGGATACCTCAATTGAAGTAAAACTTAGAAAGGCATTATGGCAAAAAGGGTATAGATATAGGAAGAATTACAAGGCATTGCCGGGAACCCCGGATATTGTTCTGACAAAGCAGAAGATTGCAATCTTCTGCGATAGTGAATTCTTTCATGGGAAGGATTGGTGCACAATACTACGCCCACGCATCAGGAGGGGGAATAATGCGGAGTTTTGGGAGAAAAAAATATTAAGAAATATGGATCGTGACGATCGCGTCAATAAAGAGCTGAACTACCTTGGATGGACGGTGATACGGTTTTGGGGGTGCGAAATTAAGAAGGATGTAGATGAATGCGTTAAGGTTGTGGAAGAATGTATCTTTGATACTATGATTGAAAATGGTGATGGGTTCAACGTATCATATGATGATATCCCAGATAAAGGTATCCGATGCAAAGCTGTTCCTGATAAAGCAGCAGAGTGACGGCAGAGGATATAGTTCTATTCATTCGATCAGAGGTGTGCTGCGGCCTGCCTTCCAGATGGCGGTGGATGACGATGTTTTGCACAAGAACCCGTTTGGTTTTGAACTGGCTACGGTAATTGTCAACGACAGTGTAACAAGAGAGGCCATCACCAAAGAGCAGATGCGGAAGTTCCTGAAATTCATCCATGATGATAACGTCTACTGTAAATATTATGAGGTCGTCTGCATCCTGTTCCATACGGGGATGCGTATTTCTGAATTTTGTGGGCTGACGCTGAAGGACATTGATCTGGAGAAACGGATTATCAACATCCACCACCAGTTACTCCGGACATCAGAAATGAAGTATGTGATTGAAACTACAAAGACAAATGCCGGAACGAGGAAGCTGCCCATGACGGACGATGTGTTCCAGTGCTTCTATGCGATCATTGAGGACAGGGAGAAGCCGAGATTTGAGAAGATGGTGGACGGGCATACAGGATTTCTTTTCACAGATAAGGACGGAATGCCTCTGGTAGCGATGCATTGGAAACACCGCTTTAACCACATGGTCAAGCGGTACAATGAGATTTACCGGGTACAGATACCGAACATCACTCCCCACGTTTGCCGCCATACCTATTGCAGCAACATGGCGAAGTCCGGCATGAATCCAAAGACGCTCCAGTATTTGATGGGACATTCGGACATTGGCGTGGCGTTGAATACCTATACGCATCTTGGATTGGAGGATGCTGCGGATGAATTGAAGCGGATGGAGGAGCTGGCGGATGCCAGAAAAGAACTGGAGAAGGTCAAAGGAGAGAATCCGGTTTCACAGAAAATGTTTCGGGCAATTTAATATAGAAAGAACTCAATGGCGCTCTGCTTCACAGCAGGGCGTTTTGCCTTGTTATGTAGATAGAATTAGTATGGGAAAGGAATGGGTTGTATGATATAATCGGAATAATAGCAAGAAAATTTTTGGGGAGGAAGTTCTATGAGATTTAAATACATCCCTAAGACTCATGCTCAAGAATTGTTTGGATATATTGATTTTTCAGATGCGTTCTACAGATTTATAGATGAATTTAATATTATAGGTGTTAAATGCTCACAACCAACAACCATTAGTGCGTCTTATTTTTTGAGACTACTTTGTGACGGATCATCGGAAAAAGCACGTGGATATGGAAAAGGTAATAGCAATGAAAATGATGAGATTAATATTGAAGCGGCAAAGATTATCGAATATGTGGCATCAAATGTTGGAAGATTTAAAATAAAGAGTGCCTCCAATATATTGAAGGGGAATGCAACGATTGATGGTCATATACGCGCACAACTGTCCTATCATGAAGGATATTAAGTTTGTGTGATAGAGTTATAAACATTTTAGGAGTACATAAAAAATAGTAGTATGGAATTGCAGTAGTAAAACACCTTCGTTCTTACTACGTTTTGACTACGTTTCATGTCCTCAACTTACCCCGTTTTGCCGCATTTTGCTCATTCTGTGACAAATTTAACAATCCCAGAGCAAAATATATGGTCGGCAAATCGAGGCAGAACACGGCATTTTAGGAGGATTTTCGTTTATGATTAAAGTATTATTCGTGTGCCACGGCAGGAGTTTCACTTTTACTAAATTTCCTTGTTTTATGCGGATTTCAAAGCAATAAGATAATATTTTACAACAGTTTTACAACTTTTAAAAGACGTCTCGATATGATAAAATGCAAGAAAAAGTTAATAAAAATATCTGTGTAGGAGATGAGATTTTGGTAGAAGATATTTTGAAAAAAGATGGATTGTCCATAGACAAATTGAAGAAGCTTTCATATCATTCTAATCTAGTACTTCATCCGGTTAGTAACAATACTTTACAGTGCTGAAAAAATTTGCTA
>OGQM01000636.1_pt1 | contig 29432 bp, 39 predicted proteins | sample 1553191 | NCBI WGS metagenome assembly OGQM01 (sample SAMEA2579954, study PRJEB22360) | human gut metagenome | biome: human gut; feature: human-associated habitat; material: faeces | place: Denmark | collected 2008/2010 | reverse complement strand
ATAAAAAATATAATGTTGCACCTTCATTAATTTCTAATGCTGTAACAGTTGCAAGATTAACTCAAAACTCTGATTGTATTACGAAAAATTTAGATTCTATGCTTGAACTTTTAGGGGATAAAAACTCTCAATTAAAAGCAAATTCAAACAATTTATATTTAGATATGTATCGCCTAGATTTAGTTAATTGTAAAAATGATATTTCTTTTCTCACTGAAAAAATTGTAAAAAGTGGAAATTTAAACTTTTCTCTTTGCTTATTTGGAGAATCTGGAACAGGTAAAAGTGCCTACGCAAGATATTTAGCAAATAAATTAAGTTTGCCTATTGTCTTCAAAAGTTCCTCTGACTTGTTAGGTAAATATGTTGGTGAAACAGAGCAAAATATAGCCAATGCATTCAATGACGCAAGAAGTAAAAAGGCAATGCTCATCTTTGATGAAGCAGATTCTTTTTTGAATTCAAGAGTAAATGCAGAAAAAAGTTGGGAAATTTCTCAAGTAAATGAAATGCTTACACAAATGGAAAATTATGAATATCCGTTCGTTTGCACTACAAATCTTATTGATAGGATTGATGAAGCCTCTCTTAGGAGATTTATGTTTAAATTAAAATTTAATTTTTTAACAAGAGAACAAATAAAAATTGCATTTAAGCATTTCTTTAAAATAAATGCAAGCGAAGAAATAATAAATATAAAAGGACTTACAACAAGTGATATGAATAATGTTATGCATAAGGCTCAATTTTTAAATATTGAAAATATTAATGAAATTTCAAACATGTTGCAAGAAGAAGTTTCTTTGAAAAAAGCAGACGAGTTAAAATCAAATATTGGATTTTAATTTATAAATTATTTATTATACGTCCACATATGACATATCCTTGGTAAATAATACATACAGAAAGGAGGTCAATATGACTAGACTAAGCCGAAGTGGAGATATTATTGAACTTGCTCTTTTAATGCAAAACAGTTATTGTGGGTTTACTATTGATGATATAGCAAATTATTTTGAATGTTCTCGTCGTACAGCTGAACGTATGAAAAACGTCATAGAAGAAAAATTTCCTAACAAACTTGAAGTTGTAGAAACGAACTCTCGAAAGAAACATTGGCGATTAAAAAGAGATACAATAAATTCTCTTATTACATTTACTCAAGAAGAATTAATTGTTTTGCAACAAGTTTCCGCGTTAATAAAAAATAGCTCAAAACAAAAAGTTTTAAACAAAATTATTGAAAAAGTTATGTCATACATAAAATAAATAAGGAGAAAATATGATAGATATAGAAGATAGAATTAAACAAAAAAAGTTCGATGAAATTAGTGAATTTAATGATAATAAATATGCTCTTGCAAGAATAGAAGATAAAGTAGGTGTTATAGATTTTTGTGGTAATGTCATTATACCATTTGAATATGAGGCAGAGGTTTATGAATTTTTTGACACTGAAACTGGAAAATATGAAAATAATGGTTATATACTAAGGGATTTTGGAAAAATTAGTAATGATTTGTATGTATTCAGAAAAAATGGTAAAGAAGGAGTTGTTAATATAAAAAATGAAACCATTATTCCTTTTGAATTTGAATGTATTAATCTTGATTATACAGAACTAGAGAATCAACAATTATTTATTGCTAGTAAAAAAATAGGTTATTGGGGAATTATTAATAGACAAGGTGAAACTGTTGTTGACTTTAAATATGATCCTCTTTATAGAGAATATTTTTCAAATAAAAAAGATTACTATTTTCATGCGGTGGGCGAACAAACAAATATTTTTGATAAAAATGGTAAACAGATTATCTGATAACTAGCGAAATAAGAAGCAGATAGCACTCCGCCGAAGGCATTGCCTTCGGCGGAGTTGTTTTTATTTGTTCTTATTTGAATAATTATCAAAATAGTTCAAGAAATTTTGTCTTGTCATTTTGGTAATAATTATACCATCTTCATAAAAGTCTCCAGTACAACATAACCATAAAATTTTGTCGATATAGTATGGAGTATATTTTTCTTTATCTTTTTGATTTCCTATCCATTTTGAGAAATCCTCTTGAACTTTTTTAGATGCTGGAGTCTTTTGAGGATCTGGAGTCTTTTGAGGATCTGGAGTCTTTTGAGGATCTGGAGTCTTTTGAGGTTCTGTTAAGTGTTTATATATTTCAATAATATGAACATCTGGTTTTATTAATTTAATATGTCCTATTTCTTTTAGAAAATCTGAAGTTAAAGCATTGCCCAATCCAAAAATATCATCAAATATATTACTTTTTGGTTTGTCCTCAAATATTTTATTAACCCTTTCATTATCATTTAAAAATTTAAAAACATCACTTAATCCAACACAATATTTCAGCCAAGCCCAATTATAATAAATTTTGCATTTTCCTTTGTCATTGACGATTACTTTAAAAGGTTTATTATCTTCTTTTAATTTTACCCTATCTTTAAAAAATGACTTTTTACCTTCTGTATCTTTTTCTTCTTCAAATTTTAATTTGTCTTTAAATTTTTTATAAATACTTAATGCATCTGTTTCATTTGATTTATAAAGCTCTTCAGCAATCTTAAAAATTTCATTATCCTGTAACATCATAGATTTTAACGAATCATTTTCTGAATTATAAGAAAAATAATTTATTGCTCTAGGCATTGCTTGATAATTTTGTAGTTGAATGCAAAATCTTCTTAATAAATCTAATTTTTTAGTATTTTCTTCTTTTTCTCTTAATTTATTTATGTCGTACATTGGTTGATATTTTTTATAAATTAAATCATAACAATTATCTGCATTAGTATTTCTTATTGCATTTAATACAACCTTAGCATTTTTCACAATATAAGATTCTGCAGCTTCAATTAACTTATTAAATTTTTCTTGTTCTTGTTCATTCATTTTATTTCCCTCCATATTTACTTAATTATAGCAGAGTGTATAATTTTTAAAATTTAACTTTAATAATTATTAAGTAACAAATTTAAACGTCCTACTCTGTCGTATGAACAGTTTATACTGTATATGTAAATAAGATTATAGAGGTGATTTTATGAAAAATAAAGTTGATAAATTGTATGGCAAAAAAATCAGAAAAGTACAAGATTTAATCAAGCTCAAAACTGATTTTGAAATGGTTACACCAATAAATAAAAGTGGTTTTGGAACTATTCGTTTTGAAGATATTAGACTTAAAAAAAATATTCATATTTGTGCCATCTTCGATAAAAAATTAAATATTACTTTTTATGACAAAAACGTTAGTTTTATTAGTGATGACAGTGATACAAATCTTTTTGTGATAAAAAAAAATGAAGACTGTTATGGAGTTGTTGATGCATTAGGTAATCTTATTCTACCCTGTGTTTATAAAGATATTACCCTTGATACAGAAGGCGATAAAGAACCTGATGAAAACACTCCTATACATGTCATTACAAAAGATAAGCAGCATATGTTATTCAATAGAAAGGGGCAAATTCTAGGCGAACCTCACCAATATATTGAGTCCATTTGTATCAATGATATGTTCAAATTCAGAGATGAAGATTGTTGTGGCACACTTGATAGAAATGGTCAAGTTACGAGAGAATTTCCATACTGTCGTTTAAAATTAGTCTTTGAAGATGAAAAAGTGAAATATTTTATTGTAGAAAACAAAAATCTTTCTCAAGGACTTATAGGTTTGAATGGAAAAGTTTTAATTGAAATAAAAAAATATCGCAGAGTTAATTATTTAGGTAATGATAAATTTTTGGTTGTCGATTTAAAAGAATCTTCAAAAATTGTTAATTTTCATAAATTGTTTAAATCGTAAAGGAGTAAAAAATGATTACATGCCCCGTAGATGAATTAAATAAAATAATCAACGACTCTATAAAAAATTCAATTTTAGAGATAAAAACCTTTTATCCTAATTTCAATGAATTTTATTGGCTAGAAAATTTTAATGCTTGTGAAATGATTTATTCTACAAACAAAGTATTTATGGTTAATAAAGAAACCGCCATTGAAATTAATGCAGAAAAACAACCTTTTATAACAGATGAAATAAAAATAAATATTTTAAAACAACCTGAAGGTTTTGATTTTGAAACATTTTTAGGCAAGAAAAAACTTTTAGATTGGTTTGATAATCCGTCTTGGTTAACGACAGAAATTCATAATACAAACTACGAAATTATTGAATTTATTCGAACTTTAAAACGAGATTCTTTTAAATTTCATAATTATAGATTTTTTGCACAACGTGCAGACATTTATGACGAACATATTTGTGTTGAGGATATGCGTAATGGCGATATTTATAGAATTTATAAACCATATCTTTCAAACAGATGCGTTAGAAAAAATAACATTGTTGCAAATTTTCAACATTATGAAGAAATACCAACCATGCCAAAACATATTGAAAAAATAGAGGTTGTAAAAGGTAAAAGTTCTAAATATAAAGAAAATCAACTAAAAAAGATGTATTTAAAGTATGTGAATAAAAATTATAAACCTTTAAATACAAAAATGTTTTATGTCTTCAATTTACTAAATGTTATGCAAAACGGATACTATTATGACGATTGGTTTTCTGATTTTCACACAATAAAGCCTTATAGAGCCTTTTTAGATAATTTAACCCCTGCTAAAGCAAACGAAGAATATTTTTATATTGGAAATAGTAATTCGGTTTCTAAAATGACTAAAGTTGCTATTTTATATTTTAAAAAGCCTGAATATGTAACTAAAAATTCGTATATCAGTAGCAATATAAAATTTAAACATTGGGAACTTTCAAAAGAAGAAATTAAACAAATAATGATTATGTTTAAAGAACATACAGGTTATAAAAACACCTTAAAGAATAAAATTGAACGTTTATTGAATAGTAATGAAGGTGTTCAAAATGAATCGACAAGTTGGGAAGATCTTGTTTGGTGCTATCAATATAGTTACAACTATATTAATATTAAAAATTTTAAAAAGGAAGATGAAATGGCAGAAAAACTAATGCCATTCGATTTACCAATGCCCAATTATTTAAAATTATTAGAACCTAAAAGTGCTACAATTTTAGATTTAAATTTACTGAAAGCAATAAAATGCAATAATCAAAAACGAGTTAAAAAACTTTTATCAAAGGGGGCAAACCCAAATGCTGTCATCGAAAATAATAAAACTATTTTTGAAGAATTCTTGTTAAATTACACATTAAATGAGTATAAAAAAGAATTTCAAAAACATTATCCTAATATTGAAATTAAAAATGCAAATGTTAAAAAAATTACTGAAGAGATGAAAGGTTTTAGAATTAGTCTTGAACAAGAGTATTTTAAATTGTTGAGATTATTTGTTGAATATGGAGCAAAAACAGATAACTTATACTGTGCTATCTATAACTCAGTTAATGATATACGTCCTGTTAAATATTTGCTAGAACGTGGTAGTAAAATTGATGATGTAACACTTAAACATCTCCAACGAGATGCAAAACGTTGCAAAAAAAACAGTTACAACCGTTACAAAATTATTTTAGAATTTGGGAATATTTCAAATATAAAATAACAAACCAATTTATGGTGTTTTTTAGATTATCAACTTTTGTTCCAAGAAGTTAGTAATCTTTTTCCGTCATCGCAAGTTCCTTTCTGTTGCAATGACATTCATCACTCTCTGTTTAAATAAAGTCAACCCTTTTCCGCCTGTGCAATCAAAGATTGCTACGGCGGTGATATTATGTTTCGCAACTTCTCCGCCGACTCAACGTCGCCGTGCGTGTTGCTTCACATCGGCTAACGCATATCAATCTCAGAGATAATTCGACACATCTCAAAATACAAGAAATTTCAAATTGGACTTTTTGTACTCATTCTGCTCAATGGCTAAAAGGTAAATGTTTCCAACGATAGAGGCAAATTTAATTAAAATTTTAGAAAATTTTGTGGACTTTTGAGCACCCGAAAAGTCCCTTTTGGTGTACTTTGAAACTCAAATCTCATTTCGAAAAAATAGCCTCTATTAGCCTAGAATTGGGAAAGTTTATATAAACATGCAAATCCAAATTGGACTAATAAACCCCACGTACATAAAAAAAGAAGCTCCTTTGCGGAAACTTCTTTTTTTTAAACTGGGATGGAAGGACTCGAACCTCCGAAATGCCTGGACCAAAACCAGGTGCCTTACCACTTGGCGACATCCCATTAGGTATGTTTTAATTTTAATCGCACTATAACAATTTGTCAAGTTATTTTCATAATTTAATTATCAACTTGCTTGTTCACCTGAGTCATCATCGTAATAAGGTGGCTTTATATTCCTTAATTCTGTTGCATTTTGAACGGCTGTTGAATATACATAAAAGTCATTGTCCGGAGAAAAATATCTTCGGATGTAATCTTTATTCTTAATAGCTTCACTACAAGTGTAGGAACTGATTTTGTCGTTTAGATATCCTGCAAAAATCCGTTGCCTAGCTGTCAACTTGTAGTCCTTCAAGTTCTTTATGATATCCATATTATCATGATAACTCTTGTTTCAAACCTTTTAAAGCCATGCTGGGCATGGATTTTACAAATGTTCACATGATTTTTTCAGCCATGGTAAGTTGTTGAGCATGGTTCATTGTTGGATTTTCAAGCACCGCTTGCAAAACAACATCTAGAACTTCTGCAAATCTTTTTGAAGGTTTATAACCCAGTTTTATCAAGTCTTCACCTGAAATTTGAATTTTTATTTTACGAAGTTCATCTAAATATTTTTCTACCAAATCTTTTTTTGTTTGAGCCAACAAAATTAAACTTTCAATATCAACTTTTTCAAACGCCTTATAAACCTTAATACCACTAGATAAATCAGCATTCAAAAGTTTTTTATAATCTTCAATAATTTTCGTTTCAGACTTTGTTAATGGCAAATTAGACAAGTCAAATGAACCTAAGTAACAAATCCAAACTTTTTTTATTTCAACAAGCGACTGTACAAAAAATTCTTCAACATCATCTGAGTTTTGAGATAGTAATTTATACATTTTTTGCTCAACAAATTTGTGTAAAACTTTTTGATTATTAAGATTAAATGCATCTACAAGCTCATCTTTTAGTCGTTTGAATGACATATTATAATCTACATTTTCTAAATATTCATCTTGAAGTTTTTTTGTATGTTCCTCTAACTCAAAGCCGAACCTTACCGCAAACTTTAGACCTCTAATTATTCTAGTTGGATCATCAACAAAACTTCCATCGTGCAAAAATCTAAGAATTTTATTATGTAAATCCTCAATTCCACCGACATAGTCTATAATTTTGCCTGTTTTGCAGTTTTTTGCAATTGCATTCACTGTAAAATCTCTTCTTTGAACATCTTCTTTCAAAGAACAAGCTATTTTATTAACAACGGGTAATTGTCCTTTATTAGGATAACTTTCAGTTCTGGTTGAAGTTATATCAACAGTTTTGTCACCTATTTTCAAATGAACCGAGCCAAATTCTTCATTTATTTGAGTAATTTCACCAAAATCTAAATTACGAGCAAACTCAACAGCATCTCCAACAAATGTTAAATCAATATCGGGGCTTTGTTTTCCAAGAAGTTCATCTCTTACTATTCCACCGACAAAAAATAGATTTTCAGATTTTTCATATAAATTAATGATGTCCATAATTGTATTCTAGCCTAAAATAGAGGGATAATCAAATAAGGATAGAAACATATGTTACAAGAATTACACGAAGCAACCAGAGCACTAAACTCTGCATTTAACAATAGTTTTGTAAAAAAATTAAGCCAATATTTACACGATTGTGTGCGTGAAGAAGTTAAGAGCGCAACATTCAGAAATCTTAAAGGTGATAAAGATAACAAATGGATATTTTTAAAACAAGAAGAAACTCTTTTTACAAAGGGTGAAGAATTCTTACGCCTTGACGGAAGCGATTCAAAATTAACTGAATTAATGATTCAAAGTGAAAATAACACAAAAGATAAATATTTGATTTACGGTTATTTATTTTTGGTTGGTAAAAATTCAAAAACAAAGCGTCAAAATGAATTTTTGACACCACTTTTGTACGTACCTTGCAGATTGGAAAGAAACGGTGTAAACATAAACTGCATTCCACTTGATGACGTTTTATCTTTAAATACAGCAGCACTTGCAGGATTAATGGCAAAACGTGATGATGAAGACGAAATTGATTTATTATTAGAAGGTATTTTAGATGCAGTACCGGAACTTCCATTAACGCAAGAAAAAATGGATATCTTCTTAACTACATTAAAATCAATTGTTCCAGATGTTGAAATTGCTTTAAATGAAACAACAGATGAAGAAGATAATGTTTCTAAAGATTTTTACGAAGAAAAAGTTACATCAAAAAATGTTGATGAAATTATAGATGAAGAGGAAGAAAGCGAACGTATTGCAAAAGAAGCGGTAAAAAAAGTTGACCACGTAAGTGTAACAAGTCAAAGCGCAATTATTTTAACAAAACGTCCTGCCGTTACTGCCGGTGTACTTCATGAGTTAATGCAAATTGCTGAAAAACCTAGCGGAATGTATAGAGAAACTGCTTTAGGTGTAATTAATGACGAATTTGTACAAACAAAATCAAAAATATTACCTGATGAAGAAGAGCTCCAAGATTTCTATCCTGTAACACCTCTATCATTAAGCGATACGCAAGAAAGAGTTTTAAAAAACATTGAAACTGATAAGTTTATATCTGTTCAAGGACCTCCCGGAACAGGTAAATCTCAAACAATCGTAAACCTTGTTGCACACTTAATTGCACATGGAAAAACTGTTTTAATCGCATCTCGTATGGACAAAGCGGTTGACGTTGTTGCAGATAGATTAAATAACTTAGGGGCGCAATTCTTAGCTCTTCGTGCGGGACGCTTGAATTATCAAAGACAATTAAGTTATGAACTTAACGACCTGTTAGCAGGAAAAGTTGACCTTGATGACGGTGCGGAAGACTATATGACAGCTGATATTCAAGATATGAAAGAGCATTTGGATAAAATGCGTAATCTTGAGAAAAAATGCGACAAAATAATTCGATTAGAAAAGAAATGGCATGATTTGTATGAGGAAATAAGGGTTAGCGGATTTTCTTTTGATACAAATCAGTTTATAACTAAATTTTTAACAACTGAAGAACTTGATATCGTGAAAGAGGCAATTGACTCATTCGAAAAGAATTTAGAAAAAAGCGGATTTTTTGCAAACATCGCAAACCATAATGCAAAAGGTCAATTAAAGAAAATGCTTGGAATTCATGAATTTGAGGTCAATGAAAGTTCTATTGAGCAATTAAAAAACGAATACGATTATGCAAAACTTGAAGCAGAAGAAAAAGCTACAGAACTTGAAATTCAAAAGTCCGGCAACATTCATCAAATGATGGAACAAATCCGTTTGATGAAGAGAAAACAAAGCGGAATTGCAACAAAAATTCTTAAAAATCAAAGAAGACAAGCATTAAAAGGTCTTTTAAAAGATCAAGTAAAACGACAACGGTTAAAAATTCATGCACGTTCTCTTATTGAACGTAAACAAAGACTTCAAAACAACATTCTTGATACAGAAGATTTCAAACCACTACTTGAAGCATTTCCTTGTTGGTGTGCTACAACTTATGCTATATCAAGTTCATTGCCTCTAAAACCTGCAATGTTTGATGTTGCAATCATTGATGAAGCTTCTCAATGCGATATTGCAAGTTGTTTCCCAATTTTATTCCGTGCTAAAAAAGCCGTGATTGTTGGTGATGACAAGCAATTACCACATCTATCATTCTTGGAAAAAGCAAAAGAACAATCATTTATGAATCAATATGGTATTCCTGACAAATACCAATTAATGTGGCGTTTCAGAACCAATTCAATGTTTGATGTTTCAGACTACTATTCAATGAATTCAATTATGTTGGATGAACATTTCAGAAGTTTACCACCAATTATTGACTTTTCAAACAGAGAATTCTACGCAGACAGAATTAGAATTATGCGCAAGGACAAGGTTGGTGACAAAGTTTTAGAACTTGTACAAGTTCCTGACGGTAAAGTTGATAGCTCAGTAACTCGAAACTTACCTGAAATTGAAGCCGTTGTAAAAACATTACACGAATTAATTATTGAGGACGAACGCAAAAACCCTGAAAAACCGGTTTCAATTGGTATCATTTCACCATTTAGGGCACAAGTTGAGCAGTTAAAAATCTCAGTTTCAAAAGTACTTTCAGACCACATGTTGAAAAAGCATCGAGTAGAAATTGGTACTGCACACACATTTCAAGGTGACGAAAGAGATATTATGTTGATTTCGTGGGCATTTGCAAACAATAGTTTTACGCAAAGTTTAACATTCTTGCAAAAATCTAACTTGTTTAACGTTGCAATCACTCGTGCAAAAAATAAAATGATAAACTTCATTTCACACGATATTACAAACCTTCCTGACGGTCATTTTAGGCACTATATGGCATACTTAAAGGAATACCAAGAACGTCAAGAAGCAATCCTAAACAAAGAAATTGATGAAAATGTATACAAAAATCAATTAGAACGTGATATTGCAGACACAATTCGAAACTTAGGTAAAGACGTTGTAGCAGGGGCAAGCATTGCAGGATTAAGTGCTGATTTGATGTTTGATAACACAATCGTCGAAGTTGACGGTATGGAAGACGAACCAAAAGAAAAAATTACAAATATGCGCAAACAATCAATCCTTGAACGTTCCGGTTACACAGTTAAACGTGTAAGTTTCAGAGAATGGCAAGTTTCACCAAAAGCTTGTCTTGATAGATTATTGAGTTAGTTACAAACGGCGCCAGCATACGCTGGCGCCTTGTATTTAATTATCTTCATTGTATAATATAATTGAAATATAATTACTGCAAATACTAAAATAGCAGTTTTTAAGAAGTTAGAAAAAGAAAAATCAGAGGTAAACAATGAGTAAATATTTATTAGAAGTAGGTTGTGAAGAATTACCATATAAATTTATTAACCAAGCGGTTGAGCAATTAAAAACAGGTTTTTCAAGATTCTTAAACGAAAACTGCATTAAATTTTCAGATATCAACGTTCTTGCAACACCAAGACGACTTGCGGTAATTATTGACGGGCTTGCGGAAAAACAAGAAGACGAAACAAAAATTTTAAGAGGACCAATAAAAAATGTGGCTTATGACGAAAACGGCAAACTTACAAAAGCCGGAGAAGGTTTCTTAAGAAAAAACGGAGTTGATCCTAAAGATGCCTATTTAGAAGACAATTACCTTCACGCAAAAGTTGAAATAAAAGGTAAAGAAACTACAACTGTACTTCAAGAAAATATTCCAACTCTTGTTCTAAAACTTCAAGGTTCTCACTTTATGAGATGGGATAATTTTGATGAAAAATTCCAAAGACCAATCCGCTGGATTGTTTCAATTATGGATAATAAAGAAGTTCCGTTAGAAATAATCAATGTTAAATCAAGCAAAGTTTCAAGAGGTCATAGATTTTCTAAAAATCAAACTGTAGAAATTAATCACCCTGATGAATACGTAGAAAAATTACGTTCTGCAAACGTTATCGTTGACCAAGCTGAAAGAAAAGCTGAAATCGTAAAACAAGCAAAAGCCGAAGCTGATAAAATTGGAGCAGTTTGCAGATATTCAGATGATTTGTTAGAAGAAGTTACAGAACTTTGCGAATGGCCGGTTGCAGTAACTTGTGAATTTGATGAAAAATATTTAACTATTCCTGACGAAGTTACAGTAACAGTTATGGCAGTTCATCAACGCTACTTTGCTCTTTATAAAGACGGTAAATTAACAAATAAATTTATCACAATAACAAACTATGTAGGCGATGAATTTGAAAATATCAAGGCTGGTAATTTGCGTGTAGTTGGCGCAAGACTTGATGATGCGGTATTCTTCTTTAACGAAGATACAAGAAAACCTCTTGCTGATTACATTGAAGGTCTAAAAGGTATGACTTTCCAAAAAGGAATGGGTACAATTTATGACAAGACTCAACGTATTGTTGAATTATCAAAAGTTATCGCTAACGACTTAGGTAAATCTTCTGAAACAATTAACAGAACAGCTTTGTTATGCAAAGCCGACCTTTGTACAAGCCTTGTATTTGAATTTACAGAACTTCAAGGATATATCGGTTCGGATTATGCAAGAGTTTCAGGCGAAGCTCCAGAAGTTGTTGAAGGTATTAAAGAACACTACTTCCCTCTAAATGCTGATAGTGAATTGGCTAAAGGCATTGAAGGTCAAGTGGTTGGTATCGCAGACAAAATAGATACAGTTTCTGCAGTGTTCGTAGAAGGTAAAAAACCAACAGGTTCTTCAGACCCTCTAGGTGTAAGACGTGCAGCGTTAGGTGTTATTAAAACTGTTATTGCTAACAATTTAAAAATTGATTTAAACAAAATGTTAGAAAAAACATTGGAACTTTTACCGGTTAAAAAAGACTGTATAAAAGATATCCAAGAATTTTTCACACAACGTTTGATTATATTCTTGAATGATCAATACAAAAAAGATGTACTTGAAGCTTGCGCATCATCAAATCCATTGTCAGATTTGTCAGACTACGTAGCAAGAGTAAAGGTTGTATCTGATATGAATTCACCGGAATTATTAGAAAGCGCTAACAGAGTTATCAGAATTTTAAAAACTCCTGTACATGCCGAAGTTAAAAAAGAATTATTTAAAGATGATTCAGAAGGCATGCTTTTAGATGCAATAAATTCAATCACTGAAAACGTTGATTATGATGCATATTTAAAAGAATTAATTGGCGCAGTTCCTGCAATATCAAACTTCTTTGACAAAGTTCTAGTTATGGATACCAATGAGCAGGTTAAAAACAACCGTTTAGCCATGCTAACTAAATTGAAAGAAAAATTTGAAAAATTATGTGATTTTTCAAAAGTTCAAGCATAGTTTAAAAACAAAAAATCAAGATATACTTTAATATCAGACCTGTTTGTTAACTTATGTAAACAAAGTATCAAAATGAGTAAATTTTTATTTTCAGGGTGCTTTATTAAGACATAAGAAATCAAAACAAATAAATTAGTGTAATAAAGGTAGGTTCCCCAAATGCAAAACAGAAATTTAAAACAACAACAAGCACAACAACAAGAAAATCAAAAAGCACAATTTTTGAACTTTGTTCAAGGACAAGACAAAACAAGTGCTGATTATATTAATATGATTACATCTTCAGATGTTAATAGAGTATCTGGCACTCAAAAGCTAGAAGCGATGGTCAGAGCACAACTTCGCAAAGAATTTCCTGGTATTGAAAACAAGAAATCATACGAATTTTTGGTAAGTGCAGTAATTCACAACTACCAAAAGAAACAGCTTCAAGCAACTGACGGCGAAATTGCATAGTCGTCTTTATCTAAGGAGAAGGAATTAAACAAGTTCTCAAAAAATACCTACGGACAAGTCGTAGGTATTTTTATGCTTAAATTTAGACACTAATGATGATAAAATAACAAAATGTAAAGTGAAAAATAATATAAATTAAAAAAGGGTATTGCATTTTTTTTAGGGTTCGTCTATAATTATTATACAAACTGAATAAAGGGTATGGGATTGTAGCTCAGTCTGGTTAGAGTGTCTGCCTGTCACGCAGAAGGTCGCGAGTTCGAGCCTCGTCAGTCCCGCCATTTAATAAAACAGCTTCGTTATGGGGCTGTTTTTTAGTATTTATGCGTGTTTGGGTTGGTTCGATAGTTCCATTATTTTGGCTATTTTTCAACATACCATAAAACACAGGTTTTAGCTCTATGTCTAGCTTTTTAGCACTATATGTTATGTTCGATACTAAAATCTTTGTTATAAATCTTTTATCTGCGTTACTTCCATTTTTAAATGTTTCGTAAGAATTTTTACACCAATTTAATAAAAGTTCTGCATTATTATAAAATTTTTCATCACTATTATTAAGATATTTTAATTTATCTATTAAAGCATTTTTTTCATTATGATATATTTTGTTTTGTGTTCGCCAGAAATCCTCTGTTATATTGCCGTCTATTTTGTCGTTATACACAGTTTCTATACGTTTATTTAGCTTTTCTATTTGTTTTTGTATATTCTGTTCAGAAGTTGCGTTATATTCGTTCTTGCGTGCGTGAATATCCTTTACGCAATTTAAAACAGATTTAACAAAATCATTATCAAAATTCAATCTTTTTAATATTTCTATTATTGCTTCATCTATCTTTGTTTCATTAATATATGAATCACGTTTACAGCCTTTTTGATAATAGTCATTACAATGATAATAAATGTACTTACCTTTTTTGAGTTCACCAGTAAGAACACCACCACAAACACCACATTTTATAATGTTTGAATAAGCAAAATCTACGTTATGACTTCTGGCTTTATCTGATGCGTTATTAATTCTGGCTTGAACTTTATAAAATAATCTTTCATCTATTAATGGTGGGTGCTGTGCGTGTTCGCACACAATACCCCTATATTCAAATTTACCGATATAAAAGATGTTTTTAAACATTCTTTCAATAGTGCTTTTAGCGTATTTTCTGCCTTTTGGAGTTCTTAAACCCTCATTATATAAAATGTTATTAATTGCAAGTGCTGAAAAATCACCACTAGCGTATAACTCAAAAGCTTTTTGTACATATTTTGCACGTTCAAAGTCAATTTTTATAATAGGTTTTTTAGTTATTTCGTCTGGTTCGTTAATATATCCTAAAGGTGCTTTTGTCGGGTATATATTATCTTTTGCTTTTTGTATTTGCCCTTTTGATGATTCTTCACGCAAATTATCTATATAGTTTTTAGCTAAAACTACCTTTAATGCGTGAAAAAGTTTCTCGTGAGAGTTTGAATGTTCAGACATAACTACATTTTCTTTAGCCAAATGCAGCTCTAAACCATTATTCATTAAATCATCAATTACTACATAATCTTTTAAATTCCTGTATATTCTATCTGTTTTTTCGACTAATAAAGCTGTTTTTGGGTGTTCTTTTAAGTATTTAATCATTTCATTAAACTGTTTTCTGCCAGAGCGTTTAGCAGATTCAGCTTCACAAAAATCAGCAATAATTTTTATATTATTTTTAAAAGCATATTCTTTTAAAAAAACATCTTGTGCTTCTAAACTATAACCCTTTTCTTGCTCTTTAGATGATACCCTACGGTACGTAATACCGTTTTCTATTGTGTCTAGTGTAACCATAATAAAAAATTACCACAAAAATTTTAAATGTGGTAATTTTATTATTTTTTATTTTATGCACGTACCTATAAAAAATCTATGGATCATAATATGATTCTTGTTTTGGTTCTAAGATTTCAAAAATTAAATCCTTTGGTAAAAAGTCTTTGCAGAAATAAGCACTTGCAAAATGATTACCGAACTTAATTTTACTTAAATCATTATTTGTATAAAAACAAGCTCTTTTATCAAAACTAAGTAACTGTAAACCATATTTTATAAATAGTTTAGTTCGTTCTTTACTTTGTAAGCTTTGAATAGGCAAAAGAATTGCAAAAGGTTTATTTATCTCATAAAGTCTTTTTAAAATCTTATCTTTTAACGTGAATGGTGGGTTTGATACAATACATTCAAAATCTATTGTATCTGGGTTTACTTTAAGGAAATCACCCCCCCCTAAAATATGTGTATTGACTACGTTATAGCCGTTTTCTTTTAGTGTGCGTACGTATAAACTATGTTCTAAATCAAAAGGACACCAGATTTTTTTAAAGCCATTTAGTTTAAGGTATTTTAAAATCGGTTCTATTACGTATCTGGGGGTTAAACATTCGTCTGATTCTTTCGTACGTCCAGAGTTTAAGTATGCTTTGTTAATTGCCATTATTTATATTATCCCTTTTTCTTTTAATAAAAATGTTTATATCGTCAAAATAAAAACCACTTGCTGTTGTAAGGTTGCAGAAAAAACGGACTATTTTACCAATTATTCTATCTTTAAATTGTACGTTTTTTCTTAGTTCTATATAATTTGCTGAAAGAATTATAAGCTCTATTAATGCAAAATAAATTATTATTGCTATTGGCAAAAATAATATAAAATCTTTAAAAAACGTAATTAATAAATGTATCATTGTATTAACCTCTCGTAAGCTTGTATTGTTCTGAATCTAATTAACTTTTTTTCTACTTCATTCATTCTTGGTTTTATACCTCATTTCTTTCTATTTTTTCTTGAAATTTTATAACTTTTTTGTAGAGTTCTTTACCTAAATAGCCTTTCATAGATATTTTAAGTAGTTCTACGAATGGCTCGCCCTCGATTTTTACTATTTTAGGGTGAAGTGCATAAACATATTCTTGAATACGTTTTAACTCTGATTCTGTGAAAAATTTTTCTGTTGCTTCTTTGAATATTTTATTATTCATTGTCTTTATCCCTTCGCAAAATGCTATCAAGTGGGTTAAAGCCGTTAGGGTAGCGCTTTTTACGTTTTTCTATATTTTGTATAAGAATATGTATAAAATCTAAATCATATTCCCATACCATAGCGAAAATATACCAGAGTAAATCACCTATTTCTTCTGATAAAATTTCCGGTTTAAAAACTTGCTTGTGATAAAAAACTTTTTTAAGATAGTCTAAAATTTCACCAGTTTCACCACCTAAACCAAAACAAATATTATTAATTCTATCTTGTTTTGGCATATTGTCTGGCATAGTTCTTTTTACGTCTAAAATATATGCCCTCATTGTGTATGAATAATCTGATGCGTATTTAAGAATATCTTTCAGTTGTTTATTTTCTTGTTGTAGTTGCTCTATTTTTGGTTTATCTTCCATTGTTTTTACCTCTTTTAGAAAAAGCCCTGTGAGTTGTCTATATAGTTTCTGTTCGGAAAGCACAGGGCATAGATGTGATGAAATGCTATTTATTCATTCGCTAGTATTGTTAATTTTTCTTCGACATAATCAAGTCCTGCGATTTTAATATCTAAATCTTCAAGTTCTTGATACAGTTGATTACGTCTTTCGTTCAGTCTTTGTTTATCTGCTTTAACCATTTTTAACACAGGTTCAAAGTCGTATTTTTGTGTTGCTTGTTCCACCATTGTTTTTAGTTTCTCTTGTTTGATTATTGGTTTTGGTGTAGAAATTCGTTTTTCGTTTACAGATGATTCTGTTTCTAACTCTACAATAGGCTCACTTAATTGTGCTTTTAATTTGTAATATTCATCTATGCAACTTGTCATTTTTAATACTTCCTTTTTTGGTTCATTTCAGCGATTTTATAAATAAATTTCGCTAAATCTTCTTTATCATCTTCTGGTGTAGTTGTTATTCTCGGTGGAATTATTTCTACTGTTATATCTGAAACTTGAAACTGCATTTTTACACCTTACATATCCAATGCACTTTTATATTTTTTGTTTAAAGTTCCAGTTAGTTTTAGCCATTTAGAAGCTAAAATTACACGTGGTGATATTTCAGTATCATCTGTAGGAATATTAAACTTGTTATAAAGTCGTACAAAATGAAATCTAACAGATGATAATTCAATATTTAATAATTTAGATATTGCGATATTTGTAAGACCTTTGGCGCATAAGTTTAAAACTTGTTGTTGCTGTTCTGTTAGCTTGTATGTTTCGATTAAAATTTTTGGCAGCTTTACAGCTTCCACGTTTTGTAATTTTTTATTTTTGCCCATTTCTTTTACTCCTAAGATTAAAATTCTACTACTTGTAAGCCTTTTGGCTTTTTATCTTCCACGTCTAAAACTATTTCTAAATTGTCTGGTAAATTAAGTGGTGGGGTAATGTTTGCTTGTGTTTCGTTGCTATTAGTGTTTATTAATAAGGAGATATACAATAATAATGAAAGTATTATTAGTACTTGAAAGACAAAAACACTCACAAACATTACGAATGTCATTTTTTTAGCCATTTCACCACCTATTTATTACAAGTCGGCTAGTACAAGTAATTCTGGGTATTGTTCTAAGTTATTTTTAATAACTTCTGATTCGTGAATAATTGCATTTTTATTTTCTGCCATTTTTAAGTTCCCTTTCATTTTTTATATTCCTTTCTGTGCGTTATATACAGAAGATATGAAATCTATTTGTATTGCTGAGGGTATGCAACGCATTAAAATTGACTTGATTAAAGCATATAGAACAGGTTACAAAGGCAAATATAAAAACCATTACGATAATCAATGTTTATTTTATGCAGCTGTAAACTATGGCTACATTAAAGAACTTGAAAAAGTTGGTATTGAAATTTTAGATCCTAACTATAATAATGAAGTGCATACTAATATTGAAGCACAGCGTGATTTATGGCTTGCTACTGGTAAATCAGAAGCTGAAAACTGGGATAATGAAACAGTATGTAAGAATACATACAAAAATATGATTATTGCAGAAATGAATGTTAAAATGCTTGATGCTATGGAAGGTATGAAGCTAACAGTAGAAATGTTCTAGCGTGAGTGAGCAGAGGCTGTAGAGCTTTTGCAAAAGTCAGTAAAACTATTTTGTAAAAGCTCGGAATCGCCGTTTAACGCGAACGAACAAGACAATAGAAACAATAAGAAAAAACAGGAGTAAATAAAAAATGGCTAACGAAAATCAAGTATGGACCGGTTCAGACGGTCAACTATGGCTAAACAATAAAGACAGAATAGCAAAGGTGCAAAAGTTCACTTTTAAACAAACAAATAAATATGAATCTGTTGATGATACAGATTCATTCGCAACTGGTCAACGTCTAGTAGGTTGTGAATTATCTGGCGAAATTACAGCTTACAAAACATCTTTTGCATTTAATGACATAATGGAACAGTACAAAAATAAACAACAGCCTACATTATCACTTGTAGGTAAAATTACAAATAATGATACTGGCGAAACTAAACGTATATCAATAACAGATGTTACCTTTACTGAACTAACATTATTTGAGTTTGAAAAAGGCAAAGTAAATCAAGATGTTGTACCATTCAACGCAGGCGATTACAAATATTTATAATCGAAAAAAAATAAATAAAGTGAATAGAGTATTTAGTGGGTATTTAAGCAATACCCACTAATTTTTTAAAAAGGAATAGGAATATGGCAAAAAAAGTATTAACAGTAAAAGAATTATTGGCGCACAAAAAAATCATTGAAAAAAAACAAGAAAAAAATTATTATTCAGAACTTCTGGGTGGAGAAATCGAATTAAGCAATAAAATTAATAAAGATGATTTGCTAGAATATGTTTCTGACGATTCAAAGGGCGAATATGAAAAATATAAAGATGTTGTATATATGTGTTGCCCTATTTTTAAATCAGATGAACTAAGAGAAGCTTATAAAGATGAAATTGAAATACCTACAGATATTGTAGATAAAGTTTTTAACGATAATATGCAAGAAGTTATTAACTTGGGTAATTTTATTTTTAAAAGATTTGGCTTTTTAAATGAAAAAATCGTAGAAAACCTAAAAAAGCAATAGAACAAGATAACGACTTGGCACTAATAAGTTATTATCTTGAACGTGGTTTTACTCCGGAATACATATTAAACGCTGATGAACATACAAAAATGTTACTATCAGCAAGTGCTATGTATAACATAGAACTAAGGGTAGAACGTGAAAAATTACAGTATAAAGCATTAGGATTAATAAGCGAAGATTACGCACTACCTAATAATCATAATTCATTATCTAATTTTGGGTGGTCTAGCTTTTTCCCTAATAAGGTTTACAGTTTCGCTCATTCCGGTTCAAGTTCTAACGGTTATGATTATGTTGATTTTCTTGAGGATAGATATAAAAATAATTTACCATTAAGATTATTAGCTTATGAAATGCCTAAGAATATTGGAAGTGCTTTAAACAATGCCATAAATAAAACTGTGGTAAAAATTATTTATGATGATTTTGTACTTGTAGAAAAATTTGAATATTCTACTGATGTTGTGGGTGATATTCCATATAGCGTAAATTTTCAAGAATTTAACGCTAATATAGTACGTAGCTCTGGTAAAGATACGGCTAAATCAATTATGGCTACAGCAAGTGTTAATATGGTAACAAATGCAGCTTTAAAAGCTTCTGGACTACTTTAAAATGTTAAATTATAGATTCACACTAAACGATAAAGATATAACAGATAAATTATTAAGCGTAAACTATTCTGAAAACTTAGAAGATGTGGCTAGTTCTTTTAGTTTTACAAGCTTGGAAGATTTCGATATAACATCATTAACTTCTGACGGTAAAACAAGAATTAACACCTTTAAAATTTACGAAAGAACACAGACAAACCCATTTTATATAGGTGTTGTAACTGATTACGAACATACAACAGATGTAAACGTATATAGTTATTCTGGTTATGATGTGGGCTTTTACCTTAATAAAAATGAGGTTATTAAACAATTTAAAAAAGCTAATATCGGTAAAGCTATTGAAAGCTTATGTACAGAGTTTAATATATCTGCAACAATGCCAGAATTTAAGGCTACTGTATCAAAGATATATAAAGATGTTGTTTTAGCTGACATTTTAAAAGAGCTTTTAGAACTTGAAAAATTAAAAACTGGTAAAAAAGATATATACATTGACTGTAAAAACGGTAAATTAAATATATCAAAATATACACTAGAGCAAAATTTAACAGCTTTAATCGGTTCTGGGTTCTTGGTTGGTTCAGATAGTACATATAGTAACTGTTCTGTTAAAAAATCTATTCAAGAATTAAAAAACCGTGTAATTTATTCTGATAATAATGAAAAAAGTTTAAAACGTGTAATAGCTGATGATACAAACAGTATAGCTACTTATGGGTTATTAACGGCAGTAGAAACGGTTGATACCAACAAACAAAACAATTTAAAGCAACTAGCAAAAACAAAATTAACAGAATTAAATAAAATAAAAACAGAAATATCAAAAACTTTGATAGCTGATTATAGAGTATCAAAAGGTAAGCTAATTGATTTTACAAATGCTGATTATGGGCTAACAGGTATTTATTTGGTAAAATCTGCAAGCCACGAAATTACAGCACAAAAAGAAACTGTAAATGTATCAATAGAAAAATGGAAAAATTAATTTAACTTAATTGTTTTTTGTTTAATAATTTTGTAATCTTGCTGTTTATTTAGTTCGTAAGGTATGGTAACTTCGTTATCATAATTTCTTAAATCGTAATTGCAATAATCACCAGCTTTATTACATTTAAGATATTTTTTATCATATTCTGCTACAAGCTTTTGATGTAGTGCTGTGTTATATGAATCGTCCCACACAGTAAAAGTAATTTCGCCACCAGTTATAGTATCTGGCACAGCGAAAACTGGGCTACATAATAAAGATATTAAAGAAAAAATTAAAAACGTATTTTTCATATCTTTATTATTTATCATTTTGGGCGATTTTTCAAGTGATTAGTTAATTTAAGTTCATGAAGTAATGTAAACAATGGATAATAACAAATACGATTTAGCAAAAATATTGAAGTTTGAACTAAAACAGAGAAACAACCCAACGGACTTAAAAGCCGTTAATATCGGAGTTGTAGAACAGTTATCACCCTTAACTGTGTCAATTTCTGAAAGTAAAATTTTACTTGAAGAAAACGAAGAACTGATTATATCTGAATGGTTTAGATTTAGATGTAACATAGATAAAACAAGTAAATTATCTTCTGGAGTTCCAACAGATTTAACTACAAGCAAATCAGAATGTGATTCAGCTATTGGAGTTAGTGAAGTTCATTCTTATGGTGGTGCGCCGTGTCAAATGCCTAACGCAATAGCTTATTTAGTTAATGCGATTACTAGCACAAATGCAGCTATAACAAAAGTAAATAATGAGTTATTAGCTCTAAAATGCAATCTTAAGAAAGGTGATTTAGTGGTGGTTGGCTCTTTGGAACAGACTGATAAATATATTTTGCTAGATAAAGTGCTAGATGATAACTATAAATTTTATGACGATTAAAAGGAATTAAAAAAATGTTTCCGGAAAATGTAACAAGTGAATCAACTTCTGACACAAAAACAAATAATATTATATCAAACTCGGATTATATCCATAAAACATTAAATTATGATTACGATAAAAGGCAAGTAATTATTAAAAATGGTGATGTTGATTTAGTCGATAATTATGAAAATGTCAGAAATTGGATAATTAAATTTATTCGTACACCTATTGACGTAATGCCAATTTATGAGGGTACGGGCTTTGGTACATCAGCGTATAAGCTTAAAGGTAGTAAAGCTATTTCTGGTATGCAGTTTGCACAGATTAAAAAGGAAATACAAGACGGTTTTTTACTAAATCCTAATATATTAGCTGTAACCGATTTTGATATGTATAAAGAAAATAAATCTTTAATTATATCAGTTAAGGTCAAACTTCAAGACGGCTATATTTTAGAGGAAAAAACAGAAGCTTGGAATATTAAAGGGTAGGATAATATGACAATAGAAATTGAAGAAAAAACAGATTTAGAAATATCAGCAGAATTATTAGCTAACGTACCTGATAAATATCAAAAGAACGTAGGGTACTTTGTATGGGATTTGATGTTAGCTATTGGTAAAGTGTTCGTAACTTTGTATAAAAAGTTACGCTATTTATCGTGCTTTATTGCAGATATTCGTACACTTGATTATGATGATTTGAAGCTTTTTGTATTTCAACGTGCAGGCATTGAAGCAAAAAATGAAACCTTTTCTACTGGTCTAATAAAGGTGGTTAATGGTTCTGGCTCTATTACTTCTGGTGATATTTTTGAAACAGCAGACGGTTTACAGTTTAAGGCTACAGAATCAAAAGAAGTAGCAGAGGGTGAAAGCTTTACGGCTGAATGTTTAGTATCTGGTGAGGTTGGTAATGTTCCAGTAGGTACGATTACTAAAATACCTACAACGATACAGGGCATAGTAGCAATAACAAATGAACTGCCTTTTACTAGTGGTTATGAAGCAGAATCTAAAGAAAGCATTATAGAAAGATATTATACAAAATTAAGAAAACCAGTAAGTAGTGGTAATAAATACCATTATGAACAATGGGCTTTAGAATGTACTGGAGTTGGTAAAGTTAAGGTAAAACCATTATGGAATGGTGATAATACCGTAAAAGTAATAATTGCCGATTCTAATAATGAAATTGCAAGTGCTGAATTAATAGAAACCGTACAGAATTATATAGACCCATATACCTTAGATAGTGAGGGTAATAAAGTTGGTTGGGGTTGTGGTAACGGTCAAGCCCCTATTGGTGCATATTGTACCGTAGAATCTGGTATAGCTAAAGTAATTAATATTAGTGTTTCTGTAAAATTAAAAGTTGATGCAGTATTAGATACAGTTAAATTAAATATTCAAAACGCATTGAAAGAATACTTAAAAAGTACAGTTTTTGTATCTGATGCGTATATAAGTTATTCACGCATTAACAGTATTATCAATAACGCAGACGGTGTAGAAGATAATACAGATTTGTTAGTAAACGAATCAACAGAAAATATAACGATTTCTGAAAGTGATACAGCTATAGAAATAGCAACCTTAGGCACTCTAACAGTAAATTTAATGGGTGGTGAATAATGTCTATATATACGGTATTAAAAGGCTATCTGCATAAAGACGATAGCCACAGTAAATTTATACAAGATATATTGAAAGCTCTGGCAGACTGGCTAGAGCTTTTTAATGAAAAATTAGTAGAATTTTATTCTAATTTTTACTTTGATAAATTGACAATAGACGGTGTTATATATTTTGAAAAAGAATTAGATATTACACCACAGCCAACACAAACAATAGAAGAACGCAGGACAAGTATTCAAGCTAAATGGTTGGCAAATAACCACAATTCTATACATCTAATTCAAGCCGTATGTGATGCGTGGAAAAATGGCGAAATTAAAGCCGATTTTATCGGTGGCAAGATACAGTTAAAATTTATCGGTCAGTTTGGAATACCAGACAATTTAGACACATTAAAAAGTAATATTGATGAGGTAAAAACGGCTCATATACCTTTTGTAATGGTGTTTAGATATTTGCTGATAGAAAACATACACGAAATAAAAACCATAGAAGAAATGGAAGAAATAACTATAGATATGTTTGAAAGTGGTGAGGAGTACATAAATGAGTAAAACAACAGAAAATTTAGAACTGTTTGAATACGATACACAAACAGACGGCAAACAAAAATTTAACATCACAAAGGCTTTAAATAATAACTTCGATAAAATCGATACGGCTATTGGTGATTTACAGAAAAAAACAGCAGGTGCAGGGCTACCACCTAGTATATGCGAAAATCTTAAAATTACTAAAAGTGGTACTACTGTAACTTTACAATGGAAAGACCCGAATGACACAATTTTAGATAAACAATATTTATGCACGTGGGCAGGTACTAAAATTGTTAAAAAATTGGGTGAATATCCAAAAAATGAAAATGACGGCATTTTAGTATTAGATAACACCGTACATAACCAATACGCAGACGTGGGTTATATCGATACATTAGATAACGCTGATGATGAATATAAATATGCAGCTTTTCCATATTCTACAAATGATGTTTTTTGCCGTAATTCTACTAATAGATTTGGTGGCGAAATTGTTTATGAATTTTTAATTAACGATAACGAAATTAACCCAGATGAAAAAATTATATATTGTGGTAGAAATGAAGATTTTAAACCAGTTAAAATGAATACTACTACAAAAAAATTTGATTGGGGTTCTTGGAAAAATAGCTTTATTGTCAACGCATTTAGAATGTGTATATATTGAAGATTATTCAAAGGTTATGAATGATTTGTTAGCCCCAATTTTATTAGCTAAACTAATAGAAATGGATTTAACACCATTTCTAAGCCGTAAGTTTACTATTTATGATGCAACAGGTAAAGAAGCTAACGCTGTTGAAATGTCAGTACAAGAATTAATTACTTTATATCTTTCTTTATATTTTAAGAAAGAAGATTTATTTAAAGCTTACAAAAAAGAAAAAGAGTTAGGTAATGAGTGATAGAAACATAAAAAGAGAGTTGTTTAATCAGTACAAACGAACTTATGAAAATTTTGATAGAGTTATGGAATGTTTATATGACATAGCTATATTTTCAGCAGCTCGTAAAGATTATTTGTTAGGTGGGATAATTAAAGATTGTTTAAACGACTTAAAAAAATAATTAAATAAGTTTATGGTTTGGGTTGGTCGGGTATTTGGGCTGAGGATTATTTTTTATGAGCAGATTAAAAAAAATCATCATTAAAATTGATGAAAAAAGAGAAAATGCAGAAGATTTTATAGCTAATAATGTTCTGGCGAAATGGGATAACTTCCAAAAAGCTGATGATATTAGAAAACAAGTTAATTTAGCTATTATAAATCTGGCTTGTGGCTATGTGGCTACTTATGGTGTAACTGTGCCAGATAACGTAAAAAACAGCGTAGCTATTTATGGTGTAAAGCTTGAAAAATTACTAAATAAAAAGCTACAAAAACAGTTAAAGAAAAAATCAAAAATTTATAAGGAAAATCACGAATGAAACCAGATGATATAAGAAAATTAAACAGAATTAAAACATACATTGTATTACAACAGGGCAAAAGTAAAATATCAAAGTTGATTCAAAAATATTCTAAAGAATATTGCCGGAATCAAGAATTTATACCAACACATTTATTAATGTTTAAATTTAGATTTGGTAAATGGTGGGTATATGAAAGTACACATAGCCCAGTAGATGAATATTTAATTAATGGTGGTGTACGTCATTACGAAGCTGATATATGGTTAGAATTAGAAAAAAATAATTTAGACCAATACCGATTTTATGAGGTTGATTTAGATTATTATTCAATGGAAAAATACATAGGTCAGCCGTACGGTTACGGTGATATAAAACAATTAATGTTGGCAAGTATCAGACATTCTAACGGCTTACAAAAAGATTATAAAGGGCTAATCTGTTCTGAATACGGTGCTTTATGTTGTAAGGAAGTAAGAGATTTTTACGGTGAACTTCCTGCTTGGTGTATTACACCTGCACATTTTCAAAATATGTTTAATATCAAAGGTAAAAAGGTGGTTATATAATGAACATTCAAGAAATAGTATCAGTAGTAACATTAGGTGTAAATATAGCTTGGGTTGGCTATATATACGGCAGAATAAAAGCGCAGCTTGAAAACCAAAAAACCACCTTTGAAGAATTTAAGCAAAATCAAAAAAATAGCTATGAAGCCTTTAAGCAGAATTTTAATGAAAAATTTAACGATTTCAAAGATTCAGTAGCTGAACATTTTTTACGTGTAGAGCGTAAACAAGATCTTCATAATAAGGTTATAGAAAGAACATATAGCTTGGAATGTAGGGAAGATGTACAAGATGAACAGATTAAAGTAATTAATCACAGAATAGAAGATTTAGAGGAGTTGAATAAATGACAGTAAAATATATTATCGGTCATTGGACTGGAGTAAATACGTATAACGTAACTGATGCTATTAAGCAGTCTTATCAATTAATTATTACAAAAGACGGCGAAACTGTTCAGGGTGGGGAACAGGGCAAAACTGCTAGTACTGGTGGTATGAATTCGATAACATATAATATCTCTTGCGCAGGTGGCGATATAAAAGCGCCGTTAACAAAAAAACAATGCGAAAGATTTTTTAAAGAGTGTGCAATAGCTTTGAAAAAATACAGTTTAACCGTGGATAAATTTTACACACACGCTGAAATAGGCGAAATGTGCAAAGATAGAAGCATAAGAAAACTTTTACCATTTAATAAATACTTGTGGCAGAATATGGGCAAAATCGACTTAACACGACTACCGTATGATTTAAAAGGTGAATCACACGGCGATTTTATAAGACAAAAAATAAAATGGTATTACGATAAAATTAGGTAACTTGTCATATTCTAATTCCTTTTTAAGACAGTAGAAAATTTTTCTACTGTCTTTTTTTACGCTATTTTTCGCTGATTTTGAATTAAAAAAATGATATTATCTATATCAGAGTTGTTAAAAATGGTGTAAATTTCTGATGCGAAAAGTTCGATACTAGAAGCATTAGCCCCGCCATTTAAACAAAAGTCCTGTTATAACAGGACTTTTTTAATGCGTTGATTTTGCTTTTATAGATTGTGTTTTGGATTAGATTTGTCATTATTATTGGGCTCTAACAAGTTCGAACCTCGTAAGTCCTCTTGATATTTTATTATGTTTATAAAATAGGAGGACAACTATGAACAAAAAGAGTTTAAGTTTAAAAGTAGATGAATACACAATAACCTTACACAGAGACGAAGAAGAATCAAAAGAAATGGAACAAAAACGAATGGCTTTGTTGATAAGTTATTTGTGCGATATAGCACTGCGACCATTGGTAAAATGCTTAAAAGAAAATTACCCAAAGTTATAATTTGATATTTTCTTAAAAGAAAATACCTAATGCTTTGCATACCCATACTGAACAACTATCAGCATTCTTTAATGCTTGTTTGTAGTGTTTACTTTTCCAATTATATAAGAATTTCATATTATTAGCATGCTGGATAAGCTCCTTATTGTTGCACTTATCTATAAATTTATCTAGCACCAATAATGCTTCATTATATTTCCCCAGTTCTACATAACATTGAGCTATTTTTAATGGTAATCTGTCGTATGTTCGTGGGAACAACTCATCTGTAAATATAGGTGACATTATTTCATTATTATTTGTATGGTGTATATCTTTGACTTTATTAAAATATTCCAATGCCTTTTGGGGATTGCTACTAATGTATCTATCCCCCAACTTCTCATATAATCTGTCATTACCACCAATATACTTAATAGCAAGCTTATAGTCTTTGATAACATTTTCATCTTCTACATGTGTTCTTTCACGTTTACAACCTATACAGCGTTTATAACCACACTCTGCCCATGCGTCTCCTCTCTTTTCATAGACTTCATAGGCTTTTGGATTTAATTCAAGTGCTTTTGTATAGTCATCTATTGCTCCGTCAAAATCTGATGTTATAGACTCTCCGCTTCCAACAAACATTGAATATTCAAATACATTCTTAATATCACCACGTTGTACATACAGTCTGTAATCATCAGGTGTCTTTTTAATTGCTTCATCAAGCTCCATAATCTTAAGAACATCATCAAAAGATGTAGTATAAGAAGGGTCTATGTTATATGCTTGCTCAAGATACTTCAGTGCCTTTACATAATCTTTCTTGCTATAATAGTATTTAGCCTTTTTGTATAATCGTTGTGTTGTTTGGTGATTGTAGCATTTATCCTGTTTTGAGCAAGGTTTAATATTAAACTCTATTTTAATATTATCCTTTGTTAAACCACCAATAGTAGATATCAGTAGCTTCTCTGTCAGTTCTTTAATTTCTTCTGTATCAAAACTTTCATCAGTATCAATCTTAATATTAGCTTTCACATAAGGATTTTCACAATCCATATCAAAGAAGCAACTATTAAATTCTATATCTACAGTAGAATTGTATACCCCTTCAATACCATTTATCAAGAATGGTAGCCCTTTCTTGAAATCCTTAACCAAATTAGATATATAGCCTTTTTTACTAAATGCTACCGACTTTGTATCAAGATGAATACCAACATTTTCAGTTACAACATCATCTATAATAAGAGATAAGACAGCTTCTTTGTAGGAGTCTTTATTAGCGTTGCGTAGTGCGATTGTATATTTTGTTCCGTCTACAAAGCGTATAGTATTGTAATAACGAGCAGATAGCAATGCTTCAATTTCATCTGCTTTCTTAATGTCATCTGTAGTTGCAATTTCGATATAATCGTTAAGCCCAATACAATATCCAATAAACAAAATTAGAATAAATAACAATGGAGTTAATGTAGTTAACCAAATAGGAGTCTTTGTTCTATTTAATAATCCGAATACAATAGGATATACCATCATGAATATAATTATGCCAATCCATTGCCAAAAGCTAATATGAAAAAAGCATACTAAAAATACCGTTGGTATTACAAACAAATAGCTTAATAACAAATCTTTCTTCTTCATACAATAATTATAACACAATTATTAGACGAAAGTCTATGCGAACAGTCCTAACAATTCTATTAAGCTACATATTTTATCTGTATTTGTATCTCGTAGGTTTTTTATAAAGCTAGACACTAAAAGTTCGAACCTTGCAACGTCAACCCCGCCATTTAAAAAGACTATCTTTATAGATGGTCTTTTTTATTTCAAAAATGTAAATAAAGTGCAAGTGCGAGATAGGTACATTTTAGCCAAGAGTTAAATCTAATGGCTTTTATTGCGATTTTAATAGAATGAGATGCACTTGTCTACAAAAATTTAAAATTTGCCCAAAATGAAGG
>OGQM01000629.1_pt1 | contig 29649 bp, 28 predicted proteins | sample 1553191 | NCBI WGS metagenome assembly OGQM01 (sample SAMEA2579954, study PRJEB22360) | human gut metagenome | biome: human gut; feature: human-associated habitat; material: faeces | place: Denmark | collected 2008/2010 | reverse complement strand
AAACACATTTAGTTATTACTTATAAATGTGTCTACCTATGTCAGTATAAGACATTGCGATGTAGGTTGAATATATATTCGATTTTTTCAGGGTGGTAATTTGTTTATTTACAGCGGATTACATAAATTTCGGGAATAATGGCAGCTTACGACTCCGGTGGAGCGGCCGCCCGGCTCTCCGAGTCATTTCAACAGACGGATGATAAAGACACAAGAGGCGGAAGAGTTTTTGGTCGTGTCAAGAATATTTCTTATTTTTAGATCACGTTGAAGCTGTGCGGATGTGCACGGCTTCAGCGTCATCCCAGACTTGTCGTTCGGTCTTGCAAGGATATGATGTCTTTTCCGAGCCCAAGCTAAACAATCCCCCATATTTATCGGGTGAGCCGGAATATAGGTGACTTGTCTCTTGCAGCTGGGTGCATTTGCCTTTGCAGCAGGCAGTCGCATTCATGTTTTACGTTATCCAGATTTCATGAAACTCGTGTCAGCGTGTTGATAAGATGTAGAAATATGCCGACTGTTTGAAATAAAAAAACAAGGGGAGGAACCATAGTGGCTCTTCCCCTTGTTATGTTTAAAGATTCGCTTAGAGCTTATGCCTCAGCAGGAGCTTCCTCTGTTGCAGCACCGGCCTCTTCAGCAGCCTTAGCAGCCTCGGCCTCAGCCTTAGCGGCAGCTTCAGCAGCCTTCTTGTCGGCCACCTTCTTAGCGATAGCCTCGTTCACCTTCTTCTCGGCGTCGAGAGCCTTGGCAGCAGCCTCTTTGCGACTCTTGCTCTGTGCGTCCTTAGCAGCAGTGAGCTTCTGATCCTTCTCAGCCTTCCATGCGTCGAACTTCTTCTGGCATGTAGCCTCGTCGAAGGCACCCTTCTTCACACCGCCTTTGAGGTGCTTCATCATGTACACGCCCTCACCCTTCAGGATGTTGCGTACAGTGTCGGTGGGCTGTGCACCTGTCTCTACCCAGTAGAGTGCACGCTCGAAATTCAAATCTACGGTAGCAGGATTGGTGTTAGGATTGAATGTACCAATCTTCTCAGTAAATTTACCATCACGTGGTGCTCTCACGTCAGCAATCACAATGCGATACACGGGATATGCCTTGTGACCGCCGCGCTGTAATCTGATTCTTGTTGCCATTGAATTTAAATATTATTTTGAGGTTTGAATTAATGCTGCCAACTCGTGACAGCGAGTGCAAAGTTACTACTTTTTTATTGAATAACAGAACGATAGCTTGTTTTAATTTTTCTCTATTAACACTTTTAACAGATTATCTGATTCTGATAATGTTGAGTGAGCTGCCGGGGAAGTGCCACTTCGATACTATTTTCGAAGTTATTGAGGTTTCTGAATAAGATAGCCACAGACGGCATCTTCGAGAACTGTTCCCATTGTTCCTTTTGTACGGGCCAATTGGATGACAATGCCGGCTGTGGGGGCTCTTTCAATGTTGTCGTGTCGTAAAGAGATGATTAATGTCGGATATATGTGTTTCTTACCATCTTGAAACAAGATGGTTATACCTTATATAATAAAGAGATGATGAAAAGGTGTATGGATGCTTCCTGGGACATTGACAAGAATGATGTCGGAGTTATGGTAAAAATTATAAGGAATCCTTACTCCGTTATGGTTAAAAGTTGTATTTTTGCACTAAAATACATTGTAGGGTAAGATGAAGAATGTTTTCTTCGCATCAATATGCCGTCATTGGCTTCTGTTGGTCATAACGATAGTACTGTTGACCGTAGTCGGGTGGTCATGTTGGAATGTATGGCCATTCGATCGGACAGATATGTTGCGGTCTTCATGTACGATAGATGGTGAGGCTTTGCTTTATTTACGTACTGGCAAGGACAGCCTGCTTCTAAGTCGTACACCGACTCATCGGCAGGGAGTGTGGGCCAATCGTCATTGGTGGGCGCCAAGCTGTTCCGGCCGTTTGCTTACGTCTGAGCCGGTCATTCCTTTTTTCAAGCGCTACGGCTGGCCCGTGAGCCAGAAGGCATTGCGTGACGGGGTTGAGGAAGCTACCGACTCTTTGCAGGGCGTGCTTCATCGGCGTGAGATAGAGTCAAAAGAGCTGGCTTATTATCTCCGTACGCATGGCATGCAGGATGAAGGCTACGACCGTATAGCTCAGTATTCGATCGAGCAAAAGCGGGTGGTGGATACCTTGAGGAAACTGGTCAATGCGTTGAAAGCCATTCCCGCCAAAGCCCCATTAAGCCTGTTTATCATAGAGCACGACACGGCGGTCTGCCACGATGCCGACGGCCAGGTGACGCGTATGCCTTGCGAGCCATTGGTGTGGACCGGGCATTTCGATCAGTCGACCCGTCAGATGGTGTCGGCCGGCAACAGGTCGGTATGGTTGCGCACGGCTGATCATACAACGCCTTCGGGCGTCTATGCAGTGAGCCTTTTCCCTTGGACGCTGCGCAACAATGAGCGCGAGGCATTGACCGTCGTGATATTACCTAATGACACGTTGCTTGTGGACAACTGGTTGCAGCATGGCCGGCTGTCTCAGCCGCGGATGTTTGCCCCTGATGGTGCTTCTGTGTTCACGAAGCGGGGCTATTGTCTGGGCGTGAGCGTTAAAAAGGAGATAGTACGATGAAACACACGACAGAAATGACTTGTTATCCATCGTGCAGGACCAGTCTTGTTTCTGTAGCCCTGTTATTATGGGTCTTGTTGCTCTTGGGTGCCTGTACGGTCCATTCCGGCGATGTGCGCATGAAGCGGCTCAGTGATTCCACCGTCTATACGGGTCAGCTTGTAGACGGACGTCCCGAAGGATGGGGTGTCCTCATGCAAGGTGACAGCGTGGTGTATGAGGGTCAGTGGGCGAACGGGCTCAGACAGGGCAAGGGAAGAGCTGCCGACAGTATAGGCCGGCGGATAGAAGGATATTGGAAGGCGGATACGCTAGTCAGAGGAAAGCGCACGGATGCCGACGGTGTCTATGTCGGAATGTTCGACCGACAGCAGCGGGCTTCAGGACACGGCGCTTATATTGATTCTTTGCAGCGTTATTATGAGGGCCATTGGGAGCGTGACAAGCGCAACGGCTTCGGCTTCTCGTCCGAGTCCCGCTATTTCCGTGTAGGAGAGTGGAAAAATAATGTATATAAGGGTGAGCGGTTAAACTATACCTCAGAGCGCATTTATGGTATAGATATTTCCAAACATCAGCATGTCATAGGAAAGCACCGCTACGGCATCGATTGGGGTCAGTTGCGCATCTCCCATCTTGGTTCGCTGTCGAAAAAGAATGTGAGTGGAAAGGTTGATTATAAGGTATCATTTATCTTTATCAAGTCGACAGAGGGACGTACCGTGCGTAATGCTTATTATGCCGGTGACTATGAGGCGGCCCGTGCGCACGGCTTCCCGGTAGGCTCCTACCATTTCTTCACCACATCGTCGACAGGAGCACAACAGGCGGCCCATTTCCTCAAGTACAGCCATTTCAAGAAAGGCGACCTGCCTCCTGTACTTGATCTGGAGCCCACATCGAGCATGATCAGGAAGATGGGAGGTACGGCGGCACTCTTTCGGGAGGTACGCGTATGGCTGCGTACGGTAGAGCGGCGTGTCGGAGTCCGTCCTATTCTGTATATATCGCAGATATTTGTCAACCGTTACCTTTCTTCTGCTCCCGACCTGAAGGAGAACTACCCTGTCTGGATCGCCCGTTATGGAGAGTATAAGCCGGATGTGAAACTGTGGATATGGCAACTGGCTCCCGACGGACGGGTCAGGGGCATACATGGGACAGTGGACATTAATGTCTTTAATGGCTATCAGACAGAATTCCAGCAGTTCCTCGATAAGGAAAGAATCAAGTAACAGACGCAAATGAATAATCCGGTGGTAAGATTCTTGTCTCCGGATTATTCATTAAGGATAATGAAGAACATATGAATGTAAGTGATGAGAAAGGAGAAATATTAGGTATGAATATGCAACGTGTATGTCATTTTGCATAGACGATGATCAATGGGGAAAGGTGTGTCATAAGAGATTTGTTAAGGAATTCCTCTTTCGTTTGACTTGAGATGACTTGGTGATTTGATGATATGCTTCGGTCATTATGTTGCCTGACATTTTCTTGGCTAGTCTTATGTGTGACTCCAAGGGTACTGCCGTACCTCCATCTTTTTGATTGGTACGAGACGATGCTAAGGGAAAGCCGTTTTTGAGGTGGTAGGGCCGCAAAGTTGATAAAGAGATGGATTGATCGCCTACAATAAATGTTTCAAAGTAACCAATAAATGAGACGGCACTTGATATAAATCAAGTAATTGCCTCATTTTTCTATTTAAAAATCGTAATGTATAGTAGCTTTTTTGTATCTTTGCAACAAAAGGCACGTACGACATGGAGCATATAAGAAACTTTTGCATCATCGCACATATAGATCATGGCAAGTCTACCCTTGCCGACCGTCTTTTAGAGAAGACTCAGACCATTCAGATCACCGAAGGGCAGATGCTTGACGATATGGATCTGGAAAGGGAGCGGGGCATCACCATCAAGAGTCATGCCATACAAATGGAATATGAGAAAGACGGAGAAAAATATATTCTTAATCTGATTGATACTCCGGGACATGTTGACTTCTCTTATGAGGTGAACCGTTCTATTGCAGCTTGCGAGGGCGCTTTGCTTGTCGTAGATGCTACGCAGGGCGTACAGGCTCAGACCATCTCCAACCTTTATATGGCAATTGACCACAATCTGGAAATCATTCCTGTGATCAATAAGATAGACATGCCCAATGCCATGCCCGACGAGGTGGAGGATGAGATTGTCGAGCTTATCGGTTGTGATCCTTCAGACATTATCCGCGCTTCCGCCCGGACAGGTGAGGGAGTGGAGAAGATCCTTGAGGCTGTCGTCGACCGCATTCCGGCCCCTGTCGGTGATGTGAAAAAGCCTTTGCAGGCCTTGATCTTCGATTCCATTTATAACTCTTTCCGGGGAGTGATCGTACTCTGTAAGGTAGAGAATGGAGAGATCCGTAAAGGCGACAAGGTGAAATTCTTCAATACTGGCGTAGAATATAATGTCGATGAGGTCGGCGTATTGAAGATGGACATGCAACCCCGTTCAGTGTTGGGTGTGGGTGAGGTAGGCTATATCATCAGTGGCATCAAGAAGGCCACGGAGGTGAAAGTGGGTGATACGATCACTCATGTGGCCGATCCGTGCGACAAGGCCATTTCCGGATTCCAGGAGGTGAAACCGATGGTTTTTGCGGGTGTCTATCCCATTGATCCTACCGAATATGAGAATTTGCGTGCGTCATTGGAGAAGTTGCAGTTGAATGACGCCTCGCTGACATTCTCTCCGGAGTCGTCTGTTGCTCTGGGGTTTGGTTTCCGCTGCGGTTTCCTCGGCTTGCTCCATATGGATGTCGTCCAGGAGCGTTTGGACCGTGAGTTTAATATGGATGTGATTACCACGGTACCTAATGTGTCGTATATGGTATATGACAAGCAGGGAGGATGCAAGGAAGTGCATAACCCTTCAGGCTTACCGGAGGTGACGAGTATCGATCATATCGAGGAGCCCTATATCCGTGCTTCCATCATTACGGCAGCCCAATTTATGGGACCTATCGTCAAGTTGTGTCTTGATCGACGGGGTGAGCTCATCAATCAACAGTATGTATCGGGCAACCGTATGGAATTGACGTTTATGCTGCCGTTAGGCGAGATCGTCATAGATTTTTATGATAAGTTGAAGTCCATTTCCAAGGGATACGCTTCTTTCGATTATCATATCGATTCCTATCGTCCCTCGAAATTGGCCAAACTGGATATTCTCTTGAATGGTGAGCCTGTCGATGCCCTATCAACATTGACTCATCAGGATAATGCCGTGACGCTGGGACGCCGTATGTGCGAGAAGCTGAAAGAGCTGATACCGCGTCAGCAGTTTGACATCGCCATCCAGGCGGCCATCGGTGCCAAGATCGTGGCACGCGAGACCGTGAAGCAGGTGAGAAAGGATGTGCTTGCCAAATGTTATGGTGGTGATGTGAGCCGTAAGCGTAAGTTGCTTGAGAAGCAGAAGAGGGGTAAGAAGCGTATGAAGCAGATCGGTAATGTGGAAGTGCCGCAGAAAGCCTTCCTTGCCGTGCTCAAGCTCGACTGATGTGCGATCGTGTGAAAGTCTGTCGGAACTTGTCCCTGTTGTCTTTAGACTCTATGCTGTTTTTGTCACAAAACGAGGATGAAGTAAAATTCATAAATAAGTGCTCCTAAAAGGGGATATAGGATTATGAAAGAATTACTTACGAACACACGCGATGTAGCCAGAGAGCTTGCTCGCAAATATAGTACAATGACGCACGAGGAACTTGATCAATTGGAAAGTATCCTCGTACCGTTGAAGTTTGCCAAGAATGAGATGATTCTCAAGGAAGGACAGATCGATGAGAACATCATGTATTTGGCGAAGGGTCTTGTGCGACAGTTCTATTTTAAGAAAGGTAAAGAGGTGACAGAGCATATGACTACCGAGGGAGGTATGGTGATGTGCATAGAGAGTCTGTTCCGTGAGGAACCAACCTATTTGCAAGTAGAGGCTCTTGAGCCCACCATCATCTATGCTCTGCCGAAACATAGGCTGGAAACAGTCGCTCTGCACAATGTGAATATTCAGATCCTTTATCGTAAGATATTGGAGGAGAGCCTAATCCTTTCGCAGGTACATGCGGACCTGCTTCGCTTCGAGACAGCGCAGGACCGTTATCTCAAGCTCTGTAAGCTCATGCCTCAGGTGGTGCTTCGCGCTCCTTTGGTGTATATTGCGAGCTATTTGCAGATGACACCGGAAACATTGAGCCGCGTCCGCGCAGCGACGATCAATCAGTAGAAATAAAAAAAGATCCCAATCACTTGGGATCTTTTTTCTTTTACCAGGCTACGCTTCGTATCTCCGCCAGTGCCTTCACCCAGTCGGTGTCTAAAGAGAAGGGTGTCGTGTACTGAGGATTGTCTACGTAGGCAAGCGTGACTTCCTTGTCCGTATCATAGAAATAGCTGTTGTTCAGGCTGGCATTGCGGAAACGGGCAACGACGATATCCTTGTCCTTTTGCTTCTTAGCCTCGCCGAGACGCTTGAAGTAGAGTTTTACAAAGTCGATCAGTGCATCGGTTTGCTCACCGAGTATGCGCTCATTGTAGGTGGAGTCAGAACCGGCCTTGTAGAACATATATTGGATGGCATCCCATTGGAAGGAGGCAATGCGTCGTTCGCTTAGTTTCTTGGACGTGTCGTTTTTCTTGTTTTCAAAATCTTTTTGGATGCGGAGCACCTCTTTATAAATCTCCTGTGCCGGTGCGGCGAGTGATATTCCGCAGAGGAGCAAGAGGGAAAGGATCAACTTTTTCATAACTTAATAATCTTATATAGTTTAAAGGTGGTTATTTCTTTCTCACAATTCAGAGTATGGAGAAATGAGTACCGATAATGTTTATTCTTTAGTCGTGTCTGGTAAGATGGAGACTGTGGTCGATGCAGGCAGGGAGTTCTTCCTTATAGTGGGTCACCATGATCAGCGTCTTGTTCCTGCGTTCGCAGAAAGTCTCGATGATGTCTTTCACCCGTCGGCGGAATGTCATGTCGAGACCGTGAAGCGGCTCGTCGAGTATCAGCAGTTCGGGATCCTTTACGAAGGCACGTGCCAATAGCACGAGACGCTGCTCTCCGCTGGAGAGTTTCATAAAGCTGGTCTCCTCTTTGCCTTCCAGACCAAAGATGCGTAGCCAGAAGCGGCAGATGTCGAGCTGGCTGTCGTCTGTCTTCACGTAGAGTCCGACAGAGTCGTGGAGTCCGCTGGCTACGATACGGAGGGTAGGGAGGTCGCGCTGGTAGGCGCGGTGCATCTCGGGTGATACGTAGCCGATGTGTTTCTTGATGTCCCAGATGCTTTCACCCGTGCCGCGTTGCTGTCCGAAGAGGGCGATGTCGCAGGCATAGCTCTGGGGATTGTCGGCACATACGAGGCTCAGCAGCGTCGATTTGCCGGCTCCGTTCTGTCCGCTGAGTGCCCACCGTTCTCCACAGCGCACCGTCCAGTCAAGGTCCTGCAGGATGGTGCGCTTGCCGTATCGGATCGTCACATGGTTCATTTTCACTACCTCTTCGGAGTGATATTCCTTTTCTTTATGCGGCAGGTGGAGGATCTCCTGGCGCATGTCTTCAGGAAGGACATGTGCAGGGACCGCGGGCTCACTGGCACGGAACTCTGCTAGTGTGATCTTTGGTTCCACCAGACGCTCTTTGACACGTACGACATGTGTGATGAAATCGGGGATGTCATCCGTCTTGCTGAGAACGAGCACTATCTGCAGGGCCCGTTCCTGTGAGATGACGGTGAGGAGTGTCTTCAGTTGGTCGCGTGTCTCTGCATCAAGTCCGATGAATGGATTGTCCATGATGAGGACACGGGGAGCAGAAAGTAAGGTTTCTGTCAGCTTCAGCTTGCGCAGCTCGCCACTGGAGAGGAGAATGATGTATTTGTCGAGCAGGCGGTCGATGTGGAAAAGGTCGTAGAGCCTGTCGCGCAGGGCACGATGCTCGGTGGTGTCCTCTCCTGCCATCTGATAGGCTTCGTTGAGCCGGTCGGCCACAGTGGGAGTGCTCGGATCGATCTCCTGCTGGTTCCACCGCTGTTGCAGGTAGTAGGTCTTGTCATTGTCGCCGCCGTAGGCATCACGGAAGGTAATGTAACGGATGTTGTCTGCAACCATCGGGCGGGTGCTGGGTGCAAAGTCATACTTTGGATCGTGCATCAGCAGGGGGTGACGCCCGACGATAATATCGACGAGCAGCGACTTGCCGCCTCCGTTAGGACCTACGATGGCTATATGTTCGCCGTCGTTAAGGGTGAAGTTTACGGGCTGGGCCATGCGCCATGCCGGCATACGTGTCACGCCGTTTTCTATTTTGATGATTTCCTGCATTTTCTCTCTTTACCTTTTATTCTCTATACACTATAACTATACTATTTGGCGAGTCGATCGCCGTTCTTGCGTACAAAGTCTTTCCAACTGCTATAGTGTCTGCCCTCACTGTGAGGGACGCTGAGTTGGAGGAAGTGGCAATAGGCTGCCCCAAGGGCATCCGTGGCATCCAGGAACTGTGGCATTTCCTTGGGATCGATCTTCAATAGCCGCTGAAGCATGCCGGCCACCTGCTCTTTGGGAGCGGAGCCCTGGCCTGTAATGGCCATTTTGATTTTCATCGGGGCATATTCGTGGATGGGCACATCGTGACGGATGGCGGCGGCAATGGCCACTCCCTGTGCCCGTCCCAGCTTCAGCATGGACTGTACGTTCTTGCCGAAGAAGGGCGCCTCGATAGCCATCTCGTCAGGCAGATACTCATCGATGATGCCTGTCACACGGTCGAAGATACGTCCCAGACGGAGATAGGGGTCTCTCATCTTCTGCATGTCGATGACTCCCATAGACACCAGGGCAGCCTTATTGCCCCGTGCCTTTAGCACTCCGTAGCCCATCACGTTGGTGCCCGGATCGATTCCGAGTATTATTTTCTCGTTCATCTATCCAGATAAGGATTATGCGCTACCTCTTCGCCCATTGTCGTCTGCGGGCCGTGTCCGGGCAGGATGACCGTGTTGTCGGGAAGCTGGCTTATCATACGGAGGCTTTGGATGAGCATGAACATGGAGCCGCCTTCAAAGTCGGTGCGTCCGATGCTGCCTTTGAAGAGGGTGTCTCCGGAAAAGGCCAGATGCTCCTGCTCGCAATAGTAGAAGACACCACCGGGGGTATGTCCCGGGGTCTCCAGCAGAGAGAAGGTGTGGTTGCCGATGGTGATGGTATCGTCTTTTGTAAGATATCGTCCGACCGGTGGCATGGGCTCGTCCAGAGAGGTGTTCATGATGGCTTGGGCTTGTATGTCGAGACATTCCATCAGCTTCTGGTCATCGCTGTGCACCTCCGGTTTCAGACCATAGGTCTTATACACCCACGCATTACCTATGTTGTGGTCAATATGTCCATGGGTGACGAGCAGGTGTTCGGGCTGGAGCTCTTGCTGTTCAATATATTGTCGGATGGCCTTGCGCTCAGCCTCATACTGGGCACCGCAGTCGATGATGGCGGCCTTCTTTGTCTCGTCGCTTACAATATAGCAATTTTCTTGAATGTCGTTGCAGACAAATCGTTGAATGTTCAGCATAATCTCTTAAAATGATTTATTTGATAGACAGGCGTTTACTGAAGCGGTATGGGCCTGTCTCTGTCATGGCATCATAGTGGCAGATAGATGGCGTATTTCTCTTGGAACCACTCTTCTTCGAAATAGTCGGAAAGGGGTGTCAGTTCGACAATGTTCTTGAAGGGACGTATCTCTTCTTTGAGATCGCCGCCTTTGAGCACAAGCAGACCATTGGCCAGTGCGTTGTGCTGCTCACGGGCAACGTTCTTGCGGACAATCTTCACCAGATCGGGGAGAGGCATGACAGCACGGCTGACAATGAAGTCAAACTTGTCCTTCTCCTCTTCGCCCCGGCGATGCACGGCTTCCACGTTCTTCAGGCCGATAGCATCGGCGACCGCCTGCGCTACTTTTATCTTTTTGCCGGTGCCGTCGATAAGGCGGAATTGACATTCCGGAAACAGGATGGCAAGAGGGATGCCCGGGAATCCGCCTCCCGTGCCAAAGTCTAGAATACGTGTACCCGGCTTGAAGCGGAGGATTCTTGACAAGGCCATGGAGTGAAGCACATGGTGGAGGTAGAGACCGTCGATGTCCTTACGGGAGATCACATTGATCTTCGCGTTCCAGTCACGATAGAGTTCGTCGAGCTGATCGATCTGCTTTTGTTGCGTATCTGTCAGCTGGGTAAAGTATTTGTATACAATGTTTTTTGCCGTCATGTGTGCAAAGTTACAGTAAAATATTGTAACTTTGCACCAAAAAGATAAAATAATGATTAAAGCCGCATTGTTTGATTTGGATGGAGTGGTGGTTGACACCGAGTCACAATATACGGTCTTTTGGGGCCGTCAGTGTCAGAAATACCATCCTGAGATTCCTCATCTTGAGCAGAAGATCAAGGGCATGACGCTCGTGCAGATCTATGATGAGTATTTCCAAGGTCTCACAGAAGAGCAGGCGGAGATTACCCGTGCGCTCGACGACTTTGAACGTAATATGGATTTCACTTCTATTTCCGGTTTTGAGCCTTTCATAGAGACTCTCCGTCAGCGTGGCATTCTCACTGCCATCGTGACGAGCAGCAACCGGGAGAAAATGAAGTCGTTGCTTGAGAAACGTCCTGAGATCGCCCGATGGTTTGACGCTATTCTCACCAGTGAGGATTTCGCTGCGTCAAAGCCCGATCCCGACTGCTACCTTAAGGCTGCGGCACGACTGGGCGTAGCTCCATGCGACTGTATGGGCTTAGAGGACAGCTTTAACGGGCTGAAGGCTGTCCGGGCTGCAGGCATGTACACTGTCGGTCTTGCCACGACTAATCCGGCTGATGCCATCCGTCCTCTTGCCGATGTCGTGATAAGCGACTATAATGATCTGAACGTGAGCGAATTGCTGCGTCACTAATAATGTAGAACTATATCTGTTAATTTTGGATACACAAAATACTTCCATTCATCTTCGGCTTTGGCATCGCCATTTCCAAATGTTGCTTCTTGCAGAGTTGTTTCTGGCAATGTCAATCTATGTGCAGATCCCGGTATTGAGATCTCTTTTCAGTGATACGGGTATCAGTTCAGGTTGGGAGACCTACGGACTGCTGAGTTTTGCAGTGGGTCTCTATTTGCTGGGAGGATTTATAGAGCCGTTTTTCCAGAAGTATAAGCGCAATCGTGTTTGTCAGTTCTCCATCTTTATGATCATAGTGATTTTGGCTGGAGCTTATTTCATGCCTGAGATATTCTTCAGTGGGATTATGATCGGGGTGGTCGCGTTGTTGTTAGGTGTCTTTTACGGACTGGCTCAGATCGTATTACTCTCCACATTGATTATTGATACGACCGATTCGTTTCAGCGCACGGAAGCCAACTATGTGATCTCATGGGTGTTGCGTCTTGCTTTAGCGATAGGTCCGCTGGCAGGTATAGCCGTGGCGGTGCTCTTTGCCCGTGAGGTTCTCTCCCAAAGTCTGCAGCTCGTTGTCTCGGCTGTTTTGGCGCTGTTGGCTTACCTTTTCATCAGCGGGGTTCATTTCCCGTTTAAGGCTCCGGATGAGAAGCATGTACACTGGTCGACAGACCGTTATCTGCTTCTGCGTGGTTATCCCTTGTTTCTCACTCTTCTGCTTGCTGCCATAGCAGGAGGTGTGATGGTGGGTCATTTCACTACTGCCAGTGATTATGCCTTTCTTTTGATCGGACTGTTCGTTGCCTTGGTCGCCGAACGGATGATTTTCTTCAATGGAGACTTGAAGAGTGAGGCGATAGCAGGATATATTCTTCTCGGTATGGCCTGCCTCATCCAGCTTACCCGTCATGGTGAGGGCTTCTCTTCTGTGGTGGCGTTCCTTGTGGGTAATGGCTTCGGCTTGCTGACGTCCCGTTACCTTCTCTTCTTCATCAAGTTGTCGCGCCATTGTGAGCGCGCTACGGCGCAGTCGACCTATTTCCTGGCTTATGAGTCGGGACTGGCCGTGGGCTTGGCAATCCCTTATGTCATTGGTGACATACAGGCTGAGGCAATTGTCGCTCTCGTACTCGTAGCCGTTGGCCTGCTGCTTTATAATTTTGTGGTGCATAACTGGTATTTGAATAATAAAAACCGTTGATGGAGCGTTATTACAGCGATGAACCGTCTCTTCCCTATAGCAATGGTCGTGGCCTTTATCGCTTTGATAACGGCTTGTACGGACGATGAGCATTTCTCCACATCGTCCGCATACTCCCTCTCGTTCTCTGTCGATACATTGACTTTCGACACGGCTTTCAACAACACCACTACACCGACTAAGTCGTTGTGGGTGTATAACCGCGCGGATCATAATCTGCGTTTGTCCAGCGTACGTCTTGCCGGCGGCACTTCGACAGGCTTCCGTGTCAATGTCGATGGAGAGTCGATGGGGCAGGGCTCCGCAGAGGAGATAGGCGATGTGGAAATCCGCAAGAAGGACAGTCTGCGGATCTATGTCGATCTGCAGACCCCAGCTGATCAGTCGGAGGCCTTCCTGCCAATAACGGATGAGCTTGTTCTCAGGTTGGAGAGTGGTGTTGAGCAACGCATTCCCTTGAATGCGGCGAGTTGGAAAGCGGTCCGGCTTCGGGACGTTCACATTTCTCGGGACACCACGCTCTGTTCTCCATCTGTACCCGTGGTGGTTTATGGTGATCTCACGGTAGACAGTGCGGCTACATTGACCATTGGAGCGGGAACCACGCTTTATTTCCATGAGAATGCCGGTCTCAAGGTCTATGGAACCGTACGCACACAAGGAACGGCGGATCAGCCGGTTACGCTGCGTGGCGACCGCCTCGACCACATGTTCGACTATTTGCCCTATGATCGTACACCGGGTCAATGGCAAGGAGTGCATCTCTATGCTTCTTCTTATGGAAACGACTGGCAGTACACGGATTTACACAGTGCTTATGATGGCATCGTTGCCGACTCGGCAGCTCTGTCGGACAGTAAGTTGATATTGAATTCCTGTACCGTGCATAACAATCAGGGATATGGCGTGTGGGCCCGCAATTGTCGGATGACAATGCTGAATACGCAGATCACGAACGCTCTTCATGACTGTCTGTATGTTGACGGGGGCGATGTGACGATCAATAATTGTACGATAGGGCAGTTCTATCCTTTTGATGGCGGTCGTGGAGCCGCCTTCACCTTTACCAATAATTCCCCATTGCAGCGTCTTACAGTGGAGAACAGTCTTATCACAGGATATGCTGACGATGTGGTGATGGGCATGCAGAGCGATACGACAAAAGCCTTTCATTATGCTTTTAATTATTGTGTGCTTCGTACGCCACGGGTGACTACGGCCGACAGCGTTTATTTTTCCCATGTTATTTATGAGAACCTAAAAGATACGGTGGGTACTTCCGACCATCATTTCCGCAAGATGGATATAGACAATTTCATTTATGACTTCTCACTCGACAGTACATCGGTAGCCATTGGCGCGGCCAACGCCGCCACTGCATTGCCTACCGACCGCCTTGCCCGTCCAAGAGATGAGGAGCCGGATGCGGGGGCTTATGAATATGTAAAAACCGATTAACCGATATACATTATGAAACACTTGAAGATAGAAATCAATTACGACTTTTGTCAGCTTGACGAGTTGAATGTGGAAGAGGCCGACTTGATCCGTCGTGCAATTGCCGCTACCGATAATGCTTATGCAGAATACAGTCATTTCCGTGTCGGAGCAGCTCTCCGTCTGGCAGACGGCACAATTGTGACGGGTGCCAACCAGGAGAATGCGGCCTTCCCTTCAGGCCTTTGTGCTGAGCGCACGGCTCTTTTCGCCGCTCAGGCCAACTATCCTGACCAGCCTGTTTGCCAGCTTGCCATTGCTGCACGCAACGATAACGGTCTGATGGCCGATCCTGTCACGCCCTGTGGTGCTTGTCGTCAGGTGATGCTTGAAGTGGAGGAACGTTATAAGAAGCCTATGGAGATCTTGCTGTATGGCACAAAGGGCGTCTACCGTCTTCATTCCGTACACGATGTGTTGCCCTTCTCTTTTACCAGTGAGAGCATGGAGTAAGATCCTTATCTTCAAAAAAGGCAGCCTTTCTTGAGCCCCAATCGGTCATTAAAGGAAGAAAGGGGGCAGGCAGGCCAATAAAATGTTTGCGGTCTAGTAATGACGATTGGGTTTAATAGGAGGAGATTGATCATGCAGAAATTCTTACTTTCCCTAGGTTCTAATTTTGAGGCGCCGGACCACATGCAGGCTGCGGTAAGGGAGCTGTGTGCGCTTTTCTCAAATCTTACCTTCACCCGTCCCATCTGGACAGATCCTATAGGACATGAGGGACCGCAGTATCTGAATATTTTGGTAAAGGGGGAGACCGATCTTGGCTATGAGGCGCTTAATGCTAAGCTGAAGGCAACGGAGTCGCGTCTTGGCCGGGTACGTCACGATCCTCATCATCGGGTGGCCATCGATATAGATATCCTACAAATAGACGAGGAGCGCTACCATCTTTCCGATTGGCAGCGCTCCTATGTCGTATTGTTATTGGGAGGACCTTATTTCTTAGCCGATGCGGTGTCCTCTTTCATCACGCCTTCTACATAAAGACGGGTCATCTCAGGCACACCGTTCGTGCGTACGGTTATCGTCTTCTTGAAGTGTCCTGGGAATTTGCCCTTACCATTGTAGGTAATGGTGACCTCACCTTTCTGACCGGGCTTCACCGGTGTCTTGGTGTAAGTGGGGACTGTGCAGCCACAACTGGCAATGGCCTGATTGATTACCAGAGGCTGATCGCCTACATTAGTGAATGTGAATGTGCATTTCTGAACACTATTGCTCTCGAGGAATGTTCCGAAGTTGTGGGACACCTCATTGAACTTGATCTTTGCCTGGGCAGATGCGAGCTGGAAGCTGCAGAGGGCAAGCAGGATCATTGTTAAAAACTTTTTCATATCTGTCTTTTTTGTTTCTTTTTCTTGTTTGGATCTGTCGTAGAAGGGCAAGAAAACTAGCCCTAACTGTGAAAGAACGCACAAAGATAGAAAATTTTCTGTATAGCTACTCTCTTTTAACGGTTTTTATTATAATTGACCGGTATATAACTTGAAAATGACAGTATGAATAAAACCGGTATGAGTGATAGGCGAATGCAGGAAGGAGAAGGATGAGCATAGCCGTTTTGTTAACACTATTGATTTCCCTTTACATGGTCAAGAAGGTATCTTTTATCTGTCACTTATGGCTATTACAGTTGGTTTTATAGGTCTAAATGGAACACCACCATTTTTTGTCCTATGTAATGGCTGTTGGGAGGTAGGAATGGAACAGATGAGCAGGTTGTGTGGATGTCATTCAATACTTTCGCTATATAATTTCACTTTGTCGTACAATTTCAGTCACGGACGTAAGTACGAGACTGAGCGCAAGCAGCTGAGCAATTCGGATAATGACAACGGTATCAGATAAGCCATGCGCGGGCTGTTGAGGCGTGTTGCCGTCTGGGACAGGTAAGGGTGGCAGTTGCCCGTTCTTGTCTTGCAATGAGGGAGGCAGGTTACAGAGTGTAGCCTGCCTCCCTGCGTGTCAGGGCGGGGGTATGCGGAGCGTCGGCTTTCAGCCTCAACGGTGTGTGGTCTTACGGCGGCCTTCGATGGATCAGGACGGTGTATGGGCAGCACTGCTTTCCGGGAGCGTAATGCTGTTTGTCGTTAGTGTCCGGAGTGCCCCTTTTTCATAGTGCTGAAGAAAAATAAGTTTCCCTTGATTTTCTTCCCTTTTTAAATAAAAAACCGTAATTTTGCATTTAATATCAAATAAATACGCAATAAGCATGTATAGAACGAACACGTGTGGAGAGCTGACACTCGCCAATGTGGGTCAGGAAGTGACTTTGGCCGGCTGGGTGCAGCGCTCAAGAAAGATGGGCGGCATGACGTTTGTCGACTTGCGCGACCGTTATGGCATCACGCAATTGGTTTTCAATGAGAGTGATAATGCTGAACTGTGTACCCGGGCCAACCAACTGGGCCGCGAGTATTGCATACAGGTGAAGGGCGTTGTCTCGGAGCGCCAGAGCAAGAATGCGAAGCTTGCCACGGGCGACATCGAGATCATTGCAAAGGAGCTGACGGTTCTGAGCCCCTCGCTCACTCCTCCTTTCACGATCGAGGATAAGACCGATGGTGGTGACGACCTTCGTATGAAGTATCGTTATCTCGATCTTCGTCGTGCGGCTGTACGCAAGAATCTGGAGCTGCGCCACCGGGTGACGATCCTTATCCGCAACTTCCTCGACTCGAAGAAGTTTATTGAGGTGGAGACGCCTATCCTCATTGGCAGTACGCCGGAAGGCGCGCGCGACTTCGTGGTTCCCTCCCGCATGAATCCCGGTCAGTTCTATGCCCTTCCTCAGAGCCCTCAGACCTTGAAGCAGCTGTTGATGGTGGCCGGTTTCGACCGTTATTTCCAGATTGCCAAGTGCTTCCGCGATGAGGATCTTCGTGCCGACCGTCAGCCGGAGTTCACGCAGGTGGATGCTGAGATGTCGTTCGTCGATCAGGACGATGTGATCAATCTGTTCGAGGATATGATGCGTCTGCTCTTCAAGGAGATCCGCGGCGTGGATATTCCTAAGATGCAGCAGATGACATGGGCAGAGGCCATGCGCCGCTTCGGATCGGACAAGCCCGATCTGCGTTTCGGCATGGAGTTCGTAGAGCTGAAGGACACCTTCAATGGCCGTGGAGATTTCTCTGTATTCAACGAGGCTAAATATATTGGCGGTATCTGCGTGCCGGGTTGCGCTGACTACACGCGCAAGCAGCTCAATGAGCTGACCGATTTCGTGAAGAGACCTCAGGTAGGCGCCAAGGGACTGGTCTACATTAAGTACAATGCAGACGGCACGGTGAAGAGCTCTATTGACAAGTTCTACACCGCAGACGATTTCGCTGAGGTGAAGCGTGTGATGGGTGCGAAGGACGGTGACCTCGTACTTATCCTCAGTGGCGACAATGCCAACAAGACGCGTGTACAGCTCTGCTCTCTCCGTCTGGAGATGGGCGACCGTCTGGGCTTGCGCGACAAGAATGTGTTCAAGTGTCTGTGGATCATCGACTTCCCGTTGTTCGAGTGGAGCGATGAGGAGCAGCGCCTCATGTCGACACACCATCCGTTCACCATGCCTAATCCTGATGACATTCCCTTGCTCGACACGCATCCCGAGCAGGTACGTGCCAAGGCTTACGACTTTGTCTGCAACGGCATCGAGGTCGGTGGCGGCTCCCTGCGTATCCACGACACGCAGTTGCAGGAAAAGATGTTCCAGGTGCTCGGTTTTACGCCTGAGCGTGCGGAGGCTCAGTTCGGCTTCCTGATGAATGCGTTCAAGTACGGCGCACCTCCCCACGCTGGTCTGGCATTCGGCCTCGACCGTATGGTGAGCATCTTTGCAGGTCTGGACAGCATCCGCGACTGCATCGCCTTCCCGAAGAACAATTCGGGCCGCGACGTGATGCTCGACGCTCCTTCAGAGCTGGAGCCCAAGCAGCTGGACGAGTTGCAGTTGAAAGTAGACTTGAGGAAAGACTAAGAGCTCGCTCTTGGATCAGAAGAAGACAAACGGCCTTTTGTAATGAATGAAGGCCGGTCGGATAGGAAGGCGGTCACCTGGCTTTGTTATAGGTGACCGCCTTTTCTATGCTATTCATGATAGTGCGTAAGCGGAAATACGGTGTAGCTTGCATATTGTCAGTCGTGCTATATAATAAGGTTAAAATATGGCCCGATAATGTTGTTTTTTGTTGATATAAATCAAGAAATTGTTCACAAGGGTTTTAAACCAGGGAAAAAGAGGGGAAAATGCGGAATAAAGTAGAGAAGAAATCAAAAATATATCGTATATTTGCAAGCATAAAGGTCAAAAAAACATTAAATGTAGCTTGACCGATAATTGTATAAACATTATGGTAGAAAAGAAAGCAAAGGCTGTAAGAGCCACAAGAAAAACAACAACAGTGAAGGCAGCCACTAAGCCGGCAGCCATTTTCGTGGATGCTGACAATGCAGGATTCCGTGCAGGTGATGTCTATCAGGCACTTTCTGCAGCTGGCACTTCTCTCTCTGTAGAGGAGCTGGAGAAGGCTACGGGAAAGACCGAGGTTGAGGTTCTCCTCGGCATTGGCTGGCTTCTGAAAGAGGGTAAGGTAAAGGGTGACGCCGGTAAGGTAGTCCTCGCCTAAATTCCGCTTTTCACATCGATACCGCAACGCTATGTCCTTGAGATGTAGTATGTTGCGGTATTTGTGTTTTTATGCAGTTCCGGTACTTAACTTAGAAGCAATATTGACCTTTAGCGATGATATACTTCGTGTATTAATAGAGGCAGGCGAGAAGGGACTTCGCTTGCAGAAGATCGTATTGCATGTGTATAATTGTCACAATAGTCTGTTTGAGTCCGTACCCTTGGAGGAAGTGCGAAAAGGCGTAGTCTCCTATTTCCGTCATCATTGCCGGCATTCTGACGATCTCATCGAGAAGACGAATAGGGGCGTGTATAAGATCAATGTCCGTTCCTCATTCTGGCGTCAGTTGCGTATACAGTTTGATACGCAGACCGACGGACAAAACGATGAAACTGTAAAGAGAATGTCCGAGGACAAAGGTCCCACTTTGTTCAGTTTATAGCATTTTTTTGTAGCAGCGGCGCCGCTTGAGCGTCTGTGGATTGAGGTGCTTCCATTGCAGTAGCTCTTTAGTATTATCCTCGAGCTGGGGACCCGTCTCGGCCATGGTATATCCCAACTGATTGAGCGTGGGTATGAGATGTTCGAAGAAGAGAGCGTTCACTCCCTTGTTCTGATAGTCGGGACGCACGCCGATGAGTAGCAGGTCGACGAGCTGGCTGTGTTTCCATTTGAGTGCCTTGAGAAATTGCCACCATCCGAAGGGGAAGAGCCGTCCGTTGGTGCGTCGCATCGTTTCCGACAGGCTGGCCATGCAGACCGCCACGCCGATAAGCTCACCTTGCTGGTTTTCCACGATGGGGACGAGGCGCAGGTCGATGAGCGGCAGATAGAGCTTTACGAAACCGGCGGCTTGTTCGGCGTCGATCTCCGTAAATCCGAAGAGGGGAGCATAGGCTTCGTTAAAGAGCCTGAAGATCTTTTCGCCGTAGCCGCGGTGACGGATGTCATGAGCCGTGACCGTGCGGATGGTGAGATGGAAGCGGTCTTTTACGAGCCGGCTGACGCGTGTATAGCGGTCGGGGATATGCGGGGGCACCTGCATGCGCACCTGTATCCAGTCTGCGGCTTTCTCATAGCCGAGGTGGTCCAGGTGGGTGGGGTAGTAGGGATAGTTATAGAGCGTGTTGACAGATCCCATAATATGGAAGTCGCTCAGGAGAATGCCTTCCTTGTCGAAGTCGGTAAAGCCCATGGGACCGATGAGCTCTGTCATGCCCTTTGACCGGCTCCAATCTTCGGCAGCCTTCAGAAGGGCGGAGGAGACGGCCTCGTTGTCGATGAAATCGAAGAGCATGAAGCGGGCCTGCCTCACATGCCATCGCTCGTTGGTGCGGGTGTTGTAGAATACGGCGATACGGCCGGCCACCTTGCCGTTCCTGATAGCCAGGAAGGGCTGCACCTCGGAGGTCTTCAGGGCATGGTTCTTCTTGGGATTGAACTGATCCCATAGATCGCTCTCAAAATCGGGCACGTAGAAGGGACAGCCGGCATAGAGATGAAGTCCGAAGCGGATAAAGACCTTCATCTCTGCTTTTGTCTTGGGGGTTATGATCTGTATGTCGTTCATTTTTAGCGGATAAGATAGATATAGACAGAAGGGTAACAGCAATGTTTCATTTGGCGTATTGCCTTCTGCGGTTAAGGGTTTAGATCACAAAAATACGAATAAAAAATGATAAAAAGAAATATAAAGGATGGTAAAATGAAGAAATAAGAATGTTTGGAGGCATGCTTATAGGGCAGGATCATCCTGCCGATGGGCGGTTTTTTCTGATAATGTGCGTGAAAGAGGCGTGGTGTCCACTCTGTCGTTAGGGCTTGAATGTAGATTTTTGGAGGATGTATGCTTAAATTATGTCTGCCTTGCGGCGTTCATGTGGGGCTGGGCACTTATGCGTCTTGTCGCTGTGCAGCCCCTGAACGGCGGGGCCGGGAAGGTTCTGCAAAACGATAATGTTCATAAATGAATTATCGCACCCTAAGAGACAAAAAAGGAGGAATTAGGCTGTTCTAAGGATTGATTTTTTGCTAACTTTGCAGACACAAAGCCAATATGAATGACAATGGAACTAACAATATATAGCTTTTCTCTTTGCATCGCCCTGCCGTTGATGGTATTCTTCGGCTTCTATTTCTTGTTTGCCAAGACGCCGGAAAAGGGCATTTTCAAGAATTATCTACGCTCCCGGCGCATGATGGGTATGGCATTGCTGTTGCTCGCCGCCAATTATTCAGTACATTTCTTTTTCGGAATTAGGTTCAGGAATGTCAATGCGGCCATCTTGATGAATCTGTCCACCTACTTCTTGTGCTACTATCTGTTCAGTTCGGCAATGATAACGCTGCTCGACCGTTTCTACATCACGCAAAGGAGGTCACGGACACATGTCATTCTCTGGGTCATCTTCACTTTCCTCTCCGGGGTCGTATTATTGCTGTTGCCGGGAGGCGCCGTGCAGACGGTTGCCTTGTTGGCTTTGGCGGCATGGTTGGTGGCTTACGGGCTCGTGCTGGCCCGCAGGGTTCTTATGGCATACCGTAGGGCCGTTCGGGTCTTTGACGACACGCACGCGGATGACATGGGAGCATACATCAAATGGCTGTCCACCTTTACCTATTGGGCCGTTATCTTTGGGGTGGGATGCGGCCTGTTGACCTTCTTGCCCGACGAATACGTTTACATCTGGATCCTGTCATCCATACCCTTCTACTGTTATCTCTTCTACTGTTATCAGAACTACCTGCTGTTCTATGAGCAAGTGGAGAATGCCTTTGAGCAGGACGTACCGTCAGAAAATGAATTCATGGCAGAGCCGGAGGCAGATGCGGAAGAGAAGGATGAGCCCGGAGTGCCGGTGTCCTATTCTGAGATGGTGGAGAAGGTGGACTGCTGGATAAGGACAGACGGATATGTGCAGCCGGGACTTACCATTAAGGAACTTTCCGAAATACTTCATACCAACCGCACCTACCTTTCCGGTTATATCAAGACTACGTATAAAATGACATTCCGTGAGTGGGTAACCGGTCTCAGATTGGAATATGCGAAAAATATGCTGAAAGAGCATCCGGAAATGAGTGTGCAGAAGTTGGCTGAGGCTTCCGGTTTCTTGTCCCGCAGTTACTTCATCAAGGCTTTTACCAAGAAGGAGGGGTGCACGCCGGCCAAGTGGAGGAGGGCAAATCTTGGATAAGGCGGGAATAAATTCGATTGTATTATATTGACGGAAAGTGCTCTATTGACAAAGTAAAAATGCTCTTCCGTCAAAAAAGTGCTCTATCGACAATCTGAAAAGTGCTCTATCGACAATCTTCATAAAATGTTGAAAATCAACAGAAAAAAGTCTTTTCAATATTTGGGTCGATAGATATGTTTTATTATCTTTGGAGAAGAAAAAGATAATAAATTCAAACCTATATGAGTAAAAAAGTTTCTATTCTATCCTGATTCTGTGGTTGGCGGCAGTGGCTTTCCCTGTCTTTGCGCAGCAGAAGGCAGACACGACCTACATCTTCCGCATCGTGCCGCAGAAGGATATGTTCTATGTGCCGTGGAGTGGCAATGATATGGAATTACGAAAACATCTGCTACTTATGCTTCCGATCATCTGCTTGCTCCGGGCAGCTACACTCTGACAGTGTGGAACCCGGTTGAGGGAATCACGGTGAGCGGTACCACCGCCACCGTCGCCGCAGCCACGGGAAACCATACAGGCACGGATGCCTTTGTGAACAATGCTCTGGGATGGTTGCTCACCTATACGAAACAGGTGACCATCGAGAAAAGATAAGGACTATCCGCTGACCGCCGCGATGAAGCAGCAGGTGCGCGAGCTGACGCTTGTCATCGAATCGACAGGCGATGCCGCCGGACGCATCACCGAGGTGGCAGCCTGCCTCTCGGGCGTTGCCGGAACACTCGACTTCGCTACCGATACCTACGGAGCCGCTTTGAACATCGTGCTGCCCTTTACCAAGATTACCGAAGGGGCCGATGCCGGCAAGTGGAAAGCCACGGTGCGGCTGCTGGGTGTGATTGGAACAGAACAGATGCTGATGGGCGAAATCCACTATGCCAACGGCAACCCGACCCCCACCACGCTGACCAGCGACCTCACGGAAGCCCTCAAGGAGTTCAACACCGGAAAGGGTGAGCCGCTCACCCTCGGCGGTACGCTTGTAGAGACACCGGAGGAAGCAGAGCTCTCCACGTTCGAAATCACGGACTGGACACAGAGATACGGCGGAGACGTAGATGCGGATCTGTAGCCAGTCATGCAATGGAATTAAGAAGGCGATCCAATTATGATTTGGAAAATTGACACTTACTCTACTTATGCGTTCTTTGACATATTGGGAAACGGGAAACTGATGGCAGCCATGCAAAATAAGTCCACTTAATTAGTGGACTATTGCAAATAATTTACGATCTTTGGATAAGATATGAGGCGCCTCGGCATAGAACAATCTGAAAACTGCGTTTTCGCTTGACTTTGCGTTCGGCCTTCACTATCTTTTGATAATATAGGATGCGGCTTGGCATAGTCAAACGTTGAAAACTTTGTTTTCCATTTGCCTCTGCTCTCGCCTTTCACTAAATATTTGTAAGAAATGTATGCTACAGGACATACTGACAGAAAGCACTGCTATCAACTGCAGGTGGTGCGCAAATATATCCGCGTAATCGATGTAATGATGGAGACATCCAACGTACAAGGGCTTATGAGATATAATTCGCTGAATTATGAGAAGCTGAAAGGCGACAAGGCCGGACTTTCGTCAGTAAGGGTCAAAAACCAGTACTGCATCGAGTTTGAGGAATGGACAAAGGAAGGCGAAACCATAGCTACAATATGCAATATAACAGATTTGTCGAACCATTATAAATAAGTGACAGATTATGATTGAGATACAAGGAACAGATCCGAATATGATTGCCAACAACCTTAAGGAGGCATATCCTACTCACCGGGTGAAGTGCTGAAAGAAGAAGTTGAGTACCGTAAACTGTCGCAGCGCAGGCTGGCAGGACAGATGGGCATCTCATACAAGATGCTGAACGACATACTCAACTGTCGTCGTCCAGTCACGGCTCAGACGACCATGCTGTTTGAGGCGGTTCTCAATATACCGGCAGATTCGCTGATGCGTTTGCAGATGAAATACGATATGCGGCAGGTTGCCGACAACCCATCGTTCATGGAGCGGCTCAAGAAGGTGCGCAAACACATCGCCATGCTTTAAGATCGCTTTATATGTCTACTAAGGTTTCCCGTCCCGCCATGTTCCTTTTGTGGAATATGACGGGACGTTCGTTTTTCCCTTTATGCCAAGGAACGCTTATAAGAACTGATTATTAACGACTTTAACACTTATAAGCAATGATGAAAATAAGATACCTTACATTTGCAACGCTTGCTCGAACTGACAGCCTGTAACAATAATAGCGAGAACCTGAACACGGACGGTCTCGTAGCCGTCAAGTTTACCGTCGGGATTTATGAGGCAACATCTATCCGTGTCAGCGGAACCACAGGTGGCGTAGCGGGATGGAACTATAAACTTATCAAAGACCCTGTCATTACCGCTTGCTATTGTGGGAAAATGGTTGGGAATAAGGTAGTGGTGATAATCAGGTAGGTACCATCGGCGTAACCACTAAGTTGATGGACGACAATTGGACAGATACCGTAACACAGATGAACGCTGCATTGAACGGCAAAGGCCGGCAGTACGAGCTCATCGGCGGCAACGGCTTACCTACATTGAAGAAACAGTAAACCGTCGGGTGCGATTCCGGTTTCGCCTGAAACGGAAGATAACCGAAGTATAACCAATAAAAAGAAAGGAGGACGTGATGGAGTACACGGAGAATCCACCAGTGACAAAATAGGCATAGGTGATTTAGTATGTAAGAGCTTAAGTAACAAAATTATATCTGTATGTTTAGGCCGTCTGGCATCAGACAGGACAGAACTTTAAATGTTAAACTTATTAAAGGAACATGAGATTTAACGGCTTGTGCTAGCTAAATCATTTACATGCTGATCAAATTTTACTTAAGTATTAATTATAAAAACAAAGATTTATGAAGAAGATGAAATTCAATTATCTGTATTTTGCCAATTTGTTGGTAAACAGTCTGCTTGTATGCAGCCCAGTTCTATTCTTTTCTGCTTGCTCGGATAATGATAATGTGACAATACTCGAAGAAAATCTTATCCCGGATCGTGGATCTATAGCCTCTGATGAGAAGGTAGATGAACCAGCTGTCATATTGGGAGACATCCCGTCTGATATGAAAGAAGCGTTGAGCACCCGTCTTACTCACCTTCAAAATGCGGTGAGCGAAGAAACAGATGTGCTCATCGTATCAAGTTCGGCACTCTCTTCTTATAATAAAGAAATAGTAACAGTTTATGAAAATGATGGTATCATTGTTATTGTACAACCGGAAACAAATGTTGTAAATGACTGGTTCGAACAGATCGGATGGGAGTATGCATTAGATGAAACAAAAAAGGAGTTATATGCATTTAGCCGTAACCACCAATACATATTGGACGAAGCCAGCGAAAAAATCACCATTAATGAACATTTGGACGGCTTTGTAAGCTGGGTAAATAAAAGCTTAAAACCACACTTGTTATCTCCTCCGGGAAGTGGAGAAACAGCCATCGATAAATTGATTACGGCTCAAACGATAACTCATACTTATTCCTACGACTTGCAAATAGAGGAGGCTCATGCAATAGGGTCAAATCCTGATGTTATATGGGGGGATGGGGATTTTACAGCTACATACAGTATCTATCCGTTATATGCATTCGAAGGTCAGCCTACTACTGGAGATTTCTACATCGTAACAGCTGAATACACCGCCCACAATGCGAAGATGTGCCCAAAAACTTCCAAAGATTGTCCTCTCCACAAGTGGAATAGCAAACATGGAGCCTTTGTTTGTAAACTCTGCGGCTTCTTCCTTACACGTTTCAACGTAGAGACGAACCTGCTTACGGATAAGGATTTAGCCATTGGTTCCTTTCCTACTGGTTATTCGCCTACACCTCAGACCTCACAGGGAGCTACTTCCTACTCAAGTGGTATGAGTTGGAATTTGGGAGCTGATGTGGCAGTAGGTACTAAAAACTTCTCAACTATTGATGGTTCGGTAACAATCAAGGGTGGTGTTACATTTTCGAACAGCCAAAGCCGTACCATATCAGATGTAGATATTATGAACCAAAGCTCGGACAAAATGGTAAAATACGAATATAAAATCAACAATTTGCCAACGCATGAAGATGGTCATATCACCGATCCGCCCCTCGTTTCTGTAAGTAACGCCACGCTGTTCAGTAGCTGGATATGGAGAGTATCGACAACAACAGACAGGTCCAATCAGGCATTTTATATTAGTACCAAACCTAGACTCACCTACGGAAGCTGCCATCTTTATACCTCGGCAGCTGATTACAAAGAGCACAGACTAGATGTCGAAGTAGAAGATGCAAAGGTACAAAAAACCAAGCTGACGCCACCAAATCGAATCCCTACAAGACTCCTGAGTATAACCAATAATCACACGGGAGAATATATTAGCGATGTAGTCATCAAGAACGAGAAGGGTGAAGTAGAATATAGTTCAAATGGTAAAGGTAGTATTCCAACGGATGGAGCCTTCTTGCGCTACATTCCCACAGGGAAATACACAATAGAATTCAAGATGGGATCAAATACCCACTCAAAGAAGACATACGTGCTTAGCGACGAGTACCTCACTATTGTCCGTGGAGAAACGTTGTCTTTAAATTCAGCGTTTGACTTTGAAGAGAAAAAATAATGAAACAAATTTATTTACATAGTATTCTTGCTTTGTCACTGTTATCCTGTCTGTTCTTTTCCGCCTGCGAAAAAGAACAGACAGGTATCGATGACCTGTTTGTAGAAGAGCCTTCTTCCATCGAGAACACGACAAATGACATCGAAGCAATAATTGTTCCCCAGCAGACATCCATCACTTTTCCTTATATCATTAAGAAAGAGGTGGGGAAAAAGGAAATAGCCTTATATCCGGTCGAAGGGGAAGGTGAGGTGACTTTACGGCATTCCATCTATCCCTTTTATGCTTATGAGAAAAACAATGGTAACGGAGATTACTATCTCATAAAGTCAGAGATAGCAGTTACGAATGATAAAATGTATAAAGGATATATAAACCAGCTATTTCAGGATGATGGTAAGAAGCTACGGACAACCACGCATATCTGTGGTTTTTATATGCGCGAAATAAGAGTACGCTATGAACTAACAGATAAAGATGGAAATATCGTAGGAGAATTTCCTGTAGGCCATAGTCCAACCCCACTTACAACAGTAGGATCTACTACCTACACGACGGGGTTCTCTTGGAGTTTAGGGGCTCAAATACGAATCGGAAGCGACACGGTCAAGGCAAGCCCTTTGATATGGAATGTTGCTTGTAACAATGAAGCGAAACGCAATATTCAAGATATGGATGTAAGAAACAGTTCTACAAGACAGATTGCCCAGTATGCGTTTACACTGAATAACTTGCCACCCAGCAAAACGGAGGATAGCTATACACCTAAATTGCCGCCACCGCCACTTTCCATATCCACGAATACCTATGCGCAGGAATTTATCTGGCGAGTGCCCGAAACGAAAGATTTCCAAGGAGACGATGTGGCATTCACGCTTTATCAATATGTGGAAATAGATTATGGAATCTGCTATTCTCTTACATCCCCCTTAGGACTTGGTCCGAAATATGACTTGGAAGAATATGTAGAAACAGTTAAGGGTTTCTCTTCCATTAAGTTGAATCCTCCTTGCCGTATTCCGATGGGCTTATTGAAAATAACTAATAAAAACAAAGGACAGTACATTAAAGAGATTGCTGTCGCGAAGAAAGGAGAAGAGCCCAAGGTTATTTCGAAAGGTAGTTTTGGTTATGGCAAGTCTTTTAGTGTCTATGTCGATATAGGAAAATACGATATAGAATTTAAGATGGGAAGTAACTCTAAGGATATAAAAACATATACCTTGGATTACAACTTTGCTGAAATAGAACAGGATGAAACACTGGAGTTATTCTCGGATTATGATTTTATCCAGAAGAATTAGAGTTTATATGGAATAGGAAACAGTATTATTGAAAATCATGATCTAAAACCTTATTCGATATAGTATCAATCGAATAAGTTGAAATTGTACAAAATCCCGAAAGGCTGTGGATAAGCACAAACTTTCGGGTTTTTTCAAAGACATATTGAAAAATCTGACTATGAGAAATATTTCAGTATCCATATGCCCACAGAAAGTTTGCCACATACGTTGGAACTTCATTTTCTGAATTATACAAATTCCAATCGGATAGATATCTTGTGTTATCTGTTAATTAACCCAGATCGGTTATTAGAAAAATCCGCTTTATTCTTGTTTAATAAACACTAACTGATGAACAATAATTAAATGGTATACTAGAATATATCGGGTAAGTAAACGCTTTATCTTTCATTTTGATAGTAAAAATTTTCTAATTACCGATTTGGGGAAAAAACATCTTGCTGCAATTATGCAACAGATCAAATACCTCCAAAAGGAGGACGTAATGGAACATATGGATAATCCACTAGTGGGTTGTATCCGTGGTTATTGAGAAGTGAGATAAGAGAATAAAGGAGCTCTCATTCCGGGCGGGAGCATTGTGCCTGGTAACATCATACAGACACCGCAGCCCGCTACCGCAAGGTCAGTGGACTGCATTTTAATAAGGAGAAAAGAACAATATGAAAATAATGAGGTAAACCGCATGAAACACCTGCACTGCTTCACCGGCCGGTCCATATAGGACGACAAAGGAGGGTGTATCAAATTGCAATGTATTTGATGCACCCTCCTTTTCATTTTGTGAGGTATGGAAATTCTTCAAGCCGCCATGTTTTGAGAGTTTCCCTCAAATTTTTGATTTTTCACATATAAAATTGGAGCAATACCCGTAATTAGGTTTTGTTTGGGACAAATCCCTCCATCAATGGCTCTTTTTGCCATAGTTGAGCACATTTTCTTTATATTGAAGGCAATGGCAAAGAAGGCAAAGTCCATTTTAACCTTGTCCATACCAAAATGGCGGAACCGTTTGTATGCCATGTTGTATTTCATCTGTCCGAAGACGGCTTCCGGTTCTATACACCGCCGTCCCCGGTGTTTGATTCCCTCTTCTGATGTGAGCCTCTCTCTGGCTTTCCGCCGGTATTCGTCCAGACGGTGGTTGACTTCGATGATCCTGTCTCCTTTGGCCTTGAAACAACATCCCCGGAGTGGGCATCCCTCACAGCGTCGCGCCTTGTAGCGTGCACTTTCGGCGACATATCCGCTTTCCGTCTTTGACCGTACAGTGCCGATACGCTCCATGTGCTGCCCCATCGGGCAGACGTAATAGTCACCTTCGGCATTATAGTATAAAGACTGCGGACTGAACGGATTGGGTTCATAGTGCATGCGCTGTTCACGGTGGAACCAGTTGTATTTCACATAAGCGGCAATGCCGGCCTCTTCCATGAACCGGTAATTCTCTTCCGAGCCATATCCGGAATCGGCAACCGCCTTGTCCGGCAGTCTATGGTAACGTCCGGCAAACGAGTTGAAGAACGTGATCATGGTAAGAGGGTCTC
>OGQM01000615.1_pt1 | contig 30540 bp, 29 predicted proteins | sample 1553191 | NCBI WGS metagenome assembly OGQM01 (sample SAMEA2579954, study PRJEB22360) | human gut metagenome | biome: human gut; feature: human-associated habitat; material: faeces | place: Denmark | collected 2008/2010 | reverse complement strand
CCGCCGTCGTCGTTTGAGCCGAGTCCGTAGATGCAGCCGTCGCGCTGCTGCGGGGTGAAGGGGTCGAAAGTATAGGTCGATGCCGGGCGCACCGTGTCGAGGTGCGCGTTGAGCATAAGTGTAGGTAGCTCAGGGCGATACGGAGCGCCCCATGCCACCACGTTGTTGTCATATCGCACCGCGGTGGCACCTCCCCCGCGAAGAAAATCCTCGGCGACAGAGGCGGCGCCGGCCTCGTCGCGCGAGACCGACGGCACGGCTATCTGCCGTTTCAGGAAATCTATGGCTTTTTCGAGGGGTGTGGCCATTGCAGATGTGGTTTTCAGTGAGAGATGCGGGTGCCTCCGGGGATTAGAATCCCTTCGCTGCGACGGATGGTGACAGAGCGCACTCCGCTGTCGACAGCTTCCAGCGCGTTTTCGATCTTGGGTATCATGCCGTCGGTGACCACACCTTCGGCACGCAGAGCGCCGTAGCTTTCACGGGTGATGGATGCAATCACCGATGCGGGATCGTTGATGTCGCGCATCACACCCGGCTGTTCAAAACAGAAAATCAGATCGGTGTCGGCCAGACGCGCCAGACCTTTGGCCACCGCCGAAGCTATGGAGTCGGCATTGCAGTTGAGCAGATTTCCATTGCCGTCGTGAGTGATGGCACAGAAAACGGGAGTAAGACCTGCCTCAAGCAGCGACAGAATGCGTTGACCGTTGACGCCGCTGACCGAGATATCGCCTACAAAACCGTAGTCGACTGGACGCACCGGGCGTTTCGAGGCGGTGATTACGTTGGCATCGGCGCCGGTGAGTCCGATGGCGTCGCACCCCAGAGCCTGAAGTTTCGACACCACGCGTTTGTTGATAAGACCTGCGTAGACCATGGTGACCACTTCAAGAGTGGCGGCATCGGTGACGCGCCTGCCATCGATCATCTGCGTGGGGATTTCCATGCGCTTGCACAGGCGTGTGGCTTCCTTGCCGCCGCCATGGATCAGCACTTTAGGGCCTTCAACACGGGCGAACTCGCCCAGAAAGCTGTCGAGAGCCTCGGGGTTGTCGATGACATTACCCCCGATTTTAAACACTTTCACATCCATGGCACGGATTATTTCGGGAGCGATTCGAGCATGCGCTTGAGCACCGTGGTAGCCGAAATCTCGCGGTTGGCCGCTTCGGGAATCACAATGCTGGCAGGCGATTCGATCACATCGTCGGTGACTATCATGTTACGGCGCACGGGGAGGCAGTGCATGAAATATGCGTTGTCGGTCATAGCCATCTTCTCGGTGTCGACGGTCCAGGAACGGTCGGTATTGATCACCTTGCCGTAGTTGGGATCGGCATAGGCACTCCAGTTTTTGGCATAGACGAAATCGGCACCTTCGAGAGCCTTGCGCTGGTCATATTCCACGCGGGCATTCCCAACGAAACGGGGGTCAAGCTCATACCCCTCGGGGTGGGTGATGACGAAATCGTAGTCAGCGGCGTTCATCCACTCGGCGAATGAATTGGGCACTGCCTGCGGAAGAGCGCGGGGGTGGGGCGCCCAGGTCATGACCACTTTGGGGCGCTTCTTCTTTTTGTATTCCTCGATGGTGATGAGGTCGGCAAAGCTCTGCAGCGGATGACGCGTGGCAGCCTCCATGGAGAAGACAGGACGGCCCGAATAGCGGATAAACTGCTCGAGCACGCGCTCCTCATAATCCTCGGCCTTGTCTTTGAGGCCGGCGAACGAACGCACGCCTATGATGTCGCAATAGCAGCCCATCACGGGGATGGCTTCAAGCAGATGCTCGGCTTTGTCGCCGTCCATGATCACACCGCGTTCGGTCTCGAGTTTCCATGCGCCCTGGTTCACGTCGAGCACAATCACATTCATGCCGAGATTCATTGCCGCCTTCTGGGTGCTCAGACGTGTGCGCAGACTCGAATTGAAGAAAATCATCATCAGGGTCTTGTTCTTGCCCAGATGCTGAAACGCAAAGCGGTCGCGCTTGATCTCAAGAGCTTCGGCAACAGCCTTGTCGAGGTTCCCTATATCGTTTACGTCGGTGAATTTTTTCATAGCCTTGATGATTATTCGCTCAGAAGTGATTTGAATTCCGAGAGGAAGCGGTCGGCCTCTTCACGGCCTATGGTGAGGGGCGGCAGCAGACGCACGGTGTGCTCGCCGGCACCACCGGTAAACACATGGTGGTCGAAAAGCAGTCTGCGGCGCAGCTCGGGCGCCGAGCCTTCGATTTCAATACCGATCATCAGACCGCGGCCGCGCACATCTTTCAGCTGAGGCAGTTTGCGCAGCTCGCCAAGGAGATAATCGCCGATTTCGGCAGCGTTTTCCACCAATTGCTCCTCTTTCATAACCTCGAGCACAGCGATGGCGGCGGCGCAAGCCAGATGGTTACCGCCGAAAGTGGTGCCGAGCATACCCTTGACGGCGGGAATTTCAGGTGCGATGAGCACGCCGCTCATGGGAAAGCCGTTGGCGATTCCCTTGGCCATAGTGATGATGTCGGGACGGATGCCCGCATGCTGGTGGGCGAAGAAGCGGCCAGTGCGGCCATAGCCGCTCTGGATTTCGTCGAGAATGAGCAGTGTGCCTGTCTCGCGGGTCACCGCACGAAGTTTTTGCAGAAAATCGTCGTCGACCATGCGGATGCCGGCTACGCCCTGTATTCCCTCGACTATCACGGCGGCGAATTCGCCGGTGGCGAGTTTCCGCTTCACGGCCTCGATGTCGTTGAGAGGCGCGAACTCGATATTGGGAGTGCGGTTGACCGGCGCCTGGATTTTGGGGTTGTCAGTGGCAGCCACAGCAGCCGAAGTGCGGCCGTGGAATGCCTTGTCGAATGCCAGAATCTTGCTGCGGCCGGTGGTGAACGAAGCCAGCTTCATGGCGTTCTCGTTGGCTTCGGCACCCGAGTTGGCCAGAAAGAGCTGATAATCGTCGTAGCCCGAAACCTCCCCGAGGAGGTCGGCCAGCCGCTGCTGCAGCGAGTTTTTGACAGAGTTGCTGTAGAATGGCAGACGGGCCACCTGCTCGCTCACGGCCTTGATATAGCGCGGATGGGCATGACCGATTGAAATCACGGCATGCCCGCCATAGAGATCGAGATATTCGGTGCCGTCGGCAGTGTAGACGTAGTTGCCTTTGCCACGCACCGGCTCGATGTCATATAATGAATATACGTCGAAAAGTTTCATCTGTAACGTTCTGTAAAAAATGTAGAGTCTGTTTAGAACTTGTCTGACAAGGACTCTAATAGTTTGTCTGACAAAAGGCTCTTAAAATGCCGACGGTTTCAGCATCAGTCCGGTCTTTTCGGGCAGGCCGAAGATCAGGTTCATATTCTGCACGGCCTGACCCGAAGCGCCTTTGAGTAGATTGTCGATACAGCTCACAATGAGCAGCTTGTCGCCGTTCTTTTCGAGCTGCAGCAGGCATTTGTTGGTGTTAACAACCTGTTTGAGATCGACAGCGCGGGGCATCACATGGGTGAATGCGGCTGTGGCGTAGTAATCCTCATAGAGCTTGCGGGCCTCGTCGGCCGTGAGGTCGGTGGTGACTGTGGTGACGGCGAAGATGCCGCGGGGGAAGTCACCGCGCACGGGCACGAAACTGATCTGCGCGTCGCAGCCCGGTTCGAGCTGTTGCAGGGTCATGCCTATCTCCTTAAGATGCTGGTGGGTAAAGGGTTTGTAGACCGACAGGTTGTCGTTGCGCCAGCTGAAATGGGTGGTTGCACCTGGCTTGACTCCGGCACCGGTGGAACCGGTGATGCCGGTGACATTGACGTCGCCGTGCAGTTTGCCGGCGGCGGCCAGCGGGAGCAGGGCCAGCTGTATGGCGGTGGCGAAGCAGCCGGGATTGGCCACCAGGCGCGCACCGGCGATGCGGCTGCGGTTGCACTCGGGCAGGCCGTAGACATAGCCGGCCGATTCGTCGCGGAAATCCTGCGCCAGGTCTATCACTTTAAGCGTGGCGGGCAGAGGGTTCTGCTGCCAGAACTCGGTGCTCTTTCCATGACCCGAGCAGAGAAACACCACATCGACATTGCTGAGGTCGTAGCTGTCGGAAAACACCAGGTCGGTGTCGCCGAAAAGCCCCCCGTGCACATCGCTGACGGGGTTACCGGCATTGCTGGTGGAGTGAACCCACGCTATTTCGGTCTCCGGATGGTTGAGCAGCAGGCGGATAAGTTCTCCGGCTGTGTAGCCGGCGCCTCCGATGATGCCAGCGCGAATCATTGGCCGTTGCGTTTCTGAACGTTATAGTATATTTTCATCTGGTTGCCCAGAATCTTGGTGAAGCCCTTGATGTCGTCGGCGGTCCAGGCTTTGTTCACCTCGCCGTATTCGCCGAAATCGGTCTTCATCAGGTCGTAGGGCGACTCGACACCCACGAGGGTATAGCTGAGCGGACGGAGGGTGATTTCGACTGTGCCGCTGACATTCTCCTGCGAGCTTTCGAGGAAGCGCTCCATGTCGCGCATCACAGGTTCGAGATATTCAGATTCATGCATGAACATGCCATACCATGTGCCGATCTGGTCTTTCCAGTACTGCTGCCACTTGGTGAGGGTGTGCTTCTCGAGCATCTTGTGGGCTGCTATGATAAGCACGGGACCTGCGGCCTCGAAGCCTACGCGACCCTTGATGCCGATGATGGTGTCGCCGATGTGCATGTCGCGACCGATGCCGAATTTGGAGCCGGCAGCCTCGACGGCGCGGATGGCGTCGACGCGGTTGTCATATTTCTTGCCGTTTACGGCGGTGAGCTCGCCTTTGTCGAAAGTGAGTTTCAGTGTCTCCTCGCCCTGGGCGGTCACCTGCGAGGGGTAGGCCGATTCGGGGAGGGTCTGCTCGCTGTGGAGTGTCTCCTTGCCGCCGATCGAAGTGCCCCAGAGGCCTTTGTTGATGGAGTATTCGAGTTTCTTGTAGTCGGCTTCGACGCCATGGCGGCGCAGATAGTCGATTTCATACTCGCGGGTGAGAGTGAGGTCGCGGGTGGGGGTGATGATTTCGATTTCGGGAGCGAGAATCTGGAAGGTGAGGTCGAAACGCACCTGATCGTTGCCGGCGCCGGTAGAGCCGTGTGCCACGGCGTCGACGCCGAGTTTCTTGGCGTATTCGATGATGGCGATGGCCTGGAACGTGCGCTCCGACGACACGGAGATGGGATATGTGCCGTTGCGGAGCACGTTGCCGGCAATCATGTAGCGGATGGCGCGGTCGTAGTAGTCCTGGGTGATGTCGAGAGTGGCGTGCGAAGCGGCGCCAAGCTCATAGGCGCGTTTTTCGATGCGCGCCAGCTCTTCGTCGGAGAAGCCGCCAGTGTTGGCGATGGCGGTGTGAACCTCATAGCCGAGGTCTTCCGAGAGATATTTTACTGCGAAGGATGTATCGAGGCCGCCCGAGAAGGCGAGAAGCACTTTCTTTTTCTGTTCCATTGTTTCAGTGGGTGTTAACGTTGTGAATTATTTCACGTGGAAGATCTTGCGGAATTTGTTGGCGATCCACGTGCGGTAAGGCGTGATCCACGACTGGCGCTCCATTTCGGCCCCCGGGTCGAAGAGCATGCCGTAGCAGAGACACATGCGACGGTTGTTGCGGGTGAGGATGTCGTAGTTCTTGCACCCTTCGCAACCCTTCCAGAACTCCTCGTCGGTGGTGAGTTCGGAGAACGTGACAGGTTTGTAGCCCAGACGGGAGTTAAGTTTCATCACCGGCAACGAGGTGGTGATGGAGAAGATTTTGGCGTAGGGGAATCGTCGTCGGGCCAGTTCGAATGTCTTGTTCTTGATACGCGCCGCAAGACCCATCTTGCGGAACTCGGGGTCTACGATTAGACCCGAGGTCGCGACATAGTCGCCATGGCCCCAGCTCTCGATGTAGCTGAAGCCGATGAGACGGTCGCCGTACATCGCCACGACAGCTTTCCCTCCCTTAATCTTGTTGATGATGTACTCGGGGGAACGGCGGGCAATGCCCGTGCCGCGCTGAAGGGCCGACTCGTAGATGAGCTTGCAGATGAGTTCGGCATGCTTTGCATGCTCCTCAGTGGCAAACATCACCGTTACCTGGTCATTCTTCATTGACGTTAATTAAATACTGAGTGCTGTGCGCTACGCGCACATTTTTATTGGATAATGATATCGGTGCCGAGACGTCACGTCCGCGCGCAGAGATACGGACTGCAAAGGTACTAATTTTTTTCATTTTTCCACAGCCAGCCCCTCATTTTTTGCCATTTTCGCCGTATTGGGGATTTTATGAATGCAATTGTGGAGTCACGGGCGGTGGGAACCGCGCAAGTTGACAGCTTTATTATTGCCTGTCGCCGGGGGTGGCGGCAGGGCGGCACTCCGAGGGGAGACGGCGCAGAGCGCGCCACATCAGCGCTACGGTCACCACGGTGGCCAGCGTGTCGGATATGGGGAAAGTATACCAGATGCCGTCGAGGCCGAACCAATGCGGGAGCAGCAGCATGAGCGGCAGGAAGAATATCACCTGACGGATCAGACTCATAAAGCTCCTTGTGCACTGACATTCCGCGCCCCGCTCTTTTATGAAATAGAGCCTCTCGGCTGCCTCCGGCGCCGACCGCGCGCTACCGGAAGTTCAAACGACTTCTGAACAACAATCTCTTGTTTTTGCCGCGGGCTGTCGGAGGTTAAAATCATCGGAAATTAGTTTTAACATTATTTAACTTAGGGAGGGGGGGGGTAAAACGTTGTGATTTTTGTATACTTTTGTACGACAAGAATTTCATAACCAAAAGCAAAACATTAACCAAATTTCAAATTTCCCTGATGAAAAAATTTTTACTCATTTCGGGCGCGCTGCTCGGCGGCGCCCTCGCGATGCAGGCTTTCGACTCTCCCTACAAGGGCACGGAGCCTGTAGCAGAAGGCGAGTACTATCTTTACAACGTGGAGACCGGCCTCTGGATTGACGCCAACAGTGACTACCCCGACCAATGGACATCAAAGGCCATCGCAAAGAACATCGGCCGTCTTTTCCAGGCCAAAGTAGATGAAGGCACCACGGTCGATGACGGCATCGAGCTTTACGGCTGGTACTGGAACTGCGGTTCAATCAACAAGGCATGGAACGCTTTCCTTATGGACTGCTCCATCGATGACGGCCGCACCACAACCTATTTCGTTCCCACTCCCGTCGAAAGCGACAATGAGAACGTCGGCTACACATTGAAATTTGACAACGGCGACGGCACCTTCAAGTTCTTCGTGGCCGAGAATCCCGGCACAAACTCCTGCTCATTTCTTGTCCCCTCCGATGACGCCGCCAACGGCACATGGCAGTTCGTGACCCGCGAGGAGCGCCTCGCCAAGATGGTCGCCGACGCCGTGAATAACGCCGACGGCGTCGACGCCACCTGGCTCGTCAACGGCTACAACATGAGCGAACACGACTGCCGCCTCGACAATTGGTGCGGCTGGCAGGGCACCGACAAATCAGGCATCGGCGGTTATGGCAACGGCTGGCGCGCCATGGAATACTGGAACACCGGGGAGATTGACCGCTGGCTGGTAATCCAGGGTCTCCCCGCAGGCACTTATGAATACACTGTCGAGGGCTACAACCGCGACGGCAACGTGTGGGCGTCAAAAAATGTCAACGGGCCGTTTGAGAACACCGGCTGGTATTACATCAACGCCGACGGCCATCAGCTCAAAAATCTCTTTGACGAAGCCCGCGACTCCCAACAGGACGGTTTCAACGGATCTATCGAAGGGGTTGACAATGTATTTTTCCCCACGAGTCTCGCCGACGCCGCCTACGCGTTCCATAACGGTTGCTACCAAAACCGGCCCGTTTCGGCCGTCATCGGTGACGACGGCCAGATTGTGCTCGGCCTCTGCAAATTCCGCCTCATCGCCGAGGACTCCTACGTCATCGGCCGCATGTCGCTGAAATACAAGGCGTCGACCGACGCCGCAGACTATACGGAACAGAAAGCCTGGATTGACGGCATCATCGCCGCCGCCAATGAAGCAGTCGAAAAGGGCGCGCCCATCGCCGGCATGAGCGACAAGATTGCCGAACTTCAGGGGCTTAAGGAGAAAATCGGCGAGAACACTTTCAGCACAGTCTGCCGTGTGGCCTACGCCCTGCGCGCAATGACCGACCAGGCCTATGCCTCGGTTAACCTCATTGACATTTATAACAAGACCAAAGCGCTCATACCCGAAGGCACCGACATTTCAAAGGCCGAGCAGATTTTTGCCGACGCCGCTTCCGTCGACGATTACAACAACGCCGTGAACTGGCTGCGCACTATCCGTCGCCGCGCCGCAGCGCGCCGTGTCGACGACCGCTTTGAAGGTTCGGCTCCCTTCCCCGAGGGTGACTTTTACCTCTACAACGTGGGCCAGCGCCAGTTCTACGACGCAGGCGGCGACTGGAGCGTGCATCCCATCCTCGACATCCCCGGCGTGAAGTTCAAAGCCCAGGACGCCGAAGGCAGCTCCTGCCTAATGTATAACTACAACACCACAGGCAGGCAGACCCTCGCCGGCTGGCTCTCGCTCGACGGCAACGACAACCACAAGTGGACTTTCGTGCCCGTCGAAGGCCAGACCAACACTTTCTTCTTCACCGACGAAAACGGCGCTCTCGGCTATATTGACCAGCCCGTCAACAACAACTCCACATATTGCGAAACCAACATGTGGCTCCACGCCGAAGGCGACTACGACCACGCCGACAAGAACTTCTGGTGGAAGATAGTCACCCCTGAGGAGCTTGCCGAGGCTGTGCCCGCCGCCACTGTCGGCGCTCCCGTTGATGTGACTTTCCTCATCGACAACCCCGGCTTCAACATGTTCTTCCCCATGGACAGCTGGAACCTGATCGGCGACGCCAACGTCTATGGCGGCGCGTCGCCATGGCACTCTATCCAGAGCGGCAATATCCCTGAAATGGAAGTGTCGCAGGAAATCGCGGCCGACAAACTCCCCTCGGGCGTTTACGAAGTTGAATGCCAGGGTCTCTACCGCCACGGCGACCATTGGGCTCAGGGCACTGCCGACGCCGAGTCACACATGAGCCTCATGGCAGGCACCGACCTCGCTCTTCTTACTGAGCACAACAGTGTGCGTCTCCCCAACATCATTGACGAGGCCAACAAGGCTCCCGGCGAAGGCGGCTCCATCGTCACCAACGACGCAGGCGACCACCTCGAATATCCCGAAAATCAGGACCAGTGCGGCCGGTTCTACCGCACAGGTCTCTACAAGCGCAGCCTGCTCATCAAATTCGACGCCTCCGAGGGCGCACCCCTCACCATCGGTCTGGCAAGCGATGAGAACTCCGTTCCCAGCGGCAGCTATGTCAACGCCGACAACTTCCGCATGAAATACTACGGCCCCGCCACTCAGAAGATTGACGGCAAGGATGTCAACGTGCTTGACTACCTGAAGAACGGCGTTTCGACGGGCATCGGCACCGCTGTCACCGAGGCTCCCGCCGCCGCCGACAGCCGCGTCTACAACCTGCAGGGCATCCGCGTGGCCAACCCAGCCGTCCCCGGCATATACATCCGCGACGGCAAGAAGTTCATCGTCCGCTAATCGTCGGATTACCACAATCCCGCAGGGATGCAACGAGCGTGTAACCCTCGGGAAAATGCAATTTGCCTTACAAGTGGCGGCGGAATTTCCCTCCGCCACTTGTTTATTTACAATTTTACCACAGAAGTCATTTTGTCATTTTTAAATTGACTTACATCTCAAAATCATAGCTCATGACCAAAAGATTCTTGCTATTCGCTGTGGCGCTGCTTGCATCGCTGTGCACGGCACACCGCGCGGCGGCCGAGGATAACGCCCCCGACCCAAATTTCTACATTTATCTATGCCTGGGCCAGTCAAACATGGAGGGCTATGCCGGGTATGACGACTTCGACACCCGCAATGTGCCCGACCGTTTCATGGTGATGGGCGTGCCCGACTGGGGCAACTCAGGCCGCGAGAAGGGCAAATGGTACACGGCCGTCCCCCCGCTTGTGCGCGAGACCGCCGGCATCGGCCCGTCGGACTATTTCGGCCGCACGATGGTGGCCAATCTCCCCGAAGAGGTGCGCGTGGGCGTTATACCCGTGGCCGTGGGCGGCGCTCCCATCTTCATGCTCTCAAAGGATTATGTGCTTGAGAACGACTCTTGGCGCGAGGATGTGAAAGACGACAAAATCAACTCTTACGGAGGCAACCCCTTCAACCGCCTTGTGGAGATGAGCAAAATCGCCAAGACCCAGGGCGTGATCAAAGGCGTGCTCTTCCATCAGGGATGCGGCAACCATAACGACCCCGCATGGCCCGGTAATGTGCGCGACGTCTACAACGAGCTGCTCCGTCAGCTTGAGCTTGACGCCGAGGATGTACCCCTGTTTGCCGGCGAGGTTGTCTATGCCGAAGCCGGCGGTCCCTGCTCGAGCCACAACACTCTCGTAAACAAGCTCCCCGAGTACATCCCCACCTGCCACATCATTTCGGCCGCGGGCATCCCCTCCAAGCCGGGCGACACCATCCACTTCTCAAAACAGGGTTACCGCATTCTCGGTCAGCGCTACGCCGAGGCTGCCCTGAAACTCATGGGCATCAATGACATAGACCTGAGCGACCCCAATGTGGAATATCTCAAAGGCCTCTACGCCGACACAAAGGCGCTGATTCCCGAAGGTGTCGACATCTCGAAAGCCGAGGAGGCATATGAGAATGCCAAAAACTCAAGTGATTACTACACCGCACTCGGCTGGCTTCGTTCAGCCCGCCGCCGTGCGGCCGCCCGCCGTATTGACGACACGTTTGAAGGCGCCCCCCAGCTTCCGAAGGACGACTTCTATCTCTACAATGTCGGCCAGCGCCAGTTTTACGACGCCGGCGGCGACTGGGCCGTGCACCCCATCCTCGACGCTCCCGGCGTGAAGTTCAAGGCCGTGGGAGTCAACCGCAAGCGCACCGCCTGCAAGCTCTATAATTACAACACCACCGAGCGCCACTATCTCGCAAGCTGGCTCTCGCTCGACGGCAGCGACAACCACACCTGGACTTTCAGGCCGGTCGAAGGGCAGACCAACACTTTCCACTTCACCGACTCCGACGGCGCGATTGGTTATGTTGACCAGCCGGCCGACAACAACACCACATTTTGCGAAACCAACATGTGGAAACATGCCGAGGGTACCTATGACCCCGCCGACCCCAACTTCTGGTGGAAATATGTCACCCCCGAGGAGCGCGACAAGGCAGTTGCCGCAGCCACCGTGAGCAACCCAGCCGACGCCTCGCATGTCATCGACAACCCCGGCTTCAACGTGTTTCTTCCCGGCGACAAATGGGTTTCGGCCGACGTGGACTGGTATGGCGGCTACAACGGTTCGGGCTGGTGCTGCGCCCAGAGCGGCGGCCAGAGTACCGACATGTCACTCATACAGGAAATCCCCGCAGGCGCTCTCCCCTCGGGCGTTTACGAAGTGGAGTGCCAGGGTCTCTACCGCAACTCTGACCACCGGGGGCAGGCCAGTGCCGAAGCCGTGTCGCACGCCGCCCTCGTGGCAGGCGCCGATGTGAGCGCCCTCACCGAAAACAACAGTGTGCTACTGCCCAACATCATGGACGAGGCCAACATGGCGCCCGGAGAGGGAGGCACGCCCTTCTACGACGACGACGGCAATCTTATCGAATATCCCGAAGTGCAGGACCAGTGCGGCTATTTCTATCGCGCAGGCCTCTACAAGCGCCGTGTGGTCATAAACTTCGACGCGTCAGACGACGCCACACTTAAAATCGGCGTGAAATGCGACGGCACGGCAGGCCCCGCCGGGAGCTATGTCCAGGCCGACAACTTCCGTCTGAAATATTACGGACCCGCGCAGCAGACGGTCAATGGCAAACTCACCGACGTGCTCGAACTCGTGAAGAACGGCGGTCAATCGGGCGTTGAGCCGGTGGCAACCGACGCCTCGGCCGCTCCCGCCGACAACCGAGTATACAACCTCCAGGGCATCCTTATCAGCGACACATCCTCCCCCGGCATCTACATCTGCAACGGCAAGAAGTTCATCGTCCGCTGATTAACATCGTGTCTGAAAAGAGAAGTCAGACATGCCCTGAAACCACAAAAAACATCCGAGACCACGCGGGTTGCGCGGTCTCGGATGTTTTACCGGGGCCGGGGAAGAGCGATATTGAAAAAATTTAGAGCGTGCTTGAATGACTTCATTATCTGCATCACACGGCGGAATACGCTCAAGTTGACAGCGTCACCCGCGGCCGCATTCCCGAGGGGAGACGGCGCAGAGCGCGCCACATCAGCGCTACGGTCACCACGGTGGCCAGCGTGTCGGATATGGGGAAAGTATACCAGATGCCGTCGAGGCCGAACCGGTGGGGCAGCATCAGCATCAGCGGCAGGAAGAATATCACCTGACGGATCAGGCTGAGGAATATCGACAGCCCGATCTTGCCGATCGACTGGAAATACTCTGTGGCGATAATCTGCATCCCCACCATCCAGAAGCATATCATGGAGGTAGAGAGCGCCTTCTCGGCCACGGCGATGGCGCCCACGTCGGCCACGAACGCCCGCGAGATGAGGCCGGGCACAGCCATGCCTCCGGTCCATCCCGCAACTGTCACCACAGTACCGGCCAGCGCCGCCAGCCAGAAGGTGTGTCGCACGCGGTCGGGCTGTCCGTTGCCGTAGTTGAAGCCTATCACCGGCTGCATGCCTTGGCAGATGCCGATGACGATGCAGCAGAGCATCGAAGTGTAGGTCACGAAGATACCGGCCGCGGCCAGCGCCTCATAACCGCCGTAATCCTTCAGCGCGTTGTTGAGAAATATATTGATGACACACGATGCAACATTGACAATCGACGGCGCCGCGCCGATGCCTATTATTCCCCATATCAGCCGCGGATCGAGGCGATAGATGCCGCGGGTGAATACCACCGGCCCGTGGCGGCGCACGCAGAAATGGCGCATCACAAACAGCATCGACACTGTCATGGATATATCGGTGGCGATGGCCGCGCCCTTGATGCCAAGGCCAAGCGCCCACACAAACAGCGGCGCCAGAAGAATGTTCAGCCCGCACCCCACGAACATCGTGGCCATGGCCTTCATCGGGTAGCCGGAGGCCCGCATCATGTTGTTGAACGAGAATGTGAGATTGGTCATCATAAGGCCCGGCAAGATATATGCCATGAAATCGCGGGCATAAGGCAACGTGGCTTCGTCGGCCCCGAACAACCGCAATATCGGCGAAAGGAAGACAGCGAACAGCCCGATATAGATGGTGCCGATTATCAACGTGAGCGTGAGAGAGTTGCCGAGCACCTTGCGGGAGCGGTCAGTATCCCCGGCGCCTAAAAACAGACTGATGCGCGCCGAGGCACCCGCCCCGACAAGCACACCCAGAGCAGTGGCGATATTAATCACCGGAAACGTGATGGCCAGACCGGCGATGGCCTTGGCGCCCACCACCTGACCGATGACAATGCGGTCGATGACATTATAGAGCTGCACAACCAGCATACCCACCACTGCCGGAAGCGAATACTTCCACAGCAGCCGCCCCACCGGCATCTCGGCCAGCTCGCGCAGCTTGCCTCCCCCGGCGGCAGCGCGCGTGTCGACGCCGCCATCCGGAGTCACCGTCCCGGGAATCTGTTCATCTGATGTCTGCATATCCGTCTGAATTAAGCACCTGTCTGTTTAGTGCAACACAAAGGTACACAAAATGCTCCGAACAGCCAAAAATGCCTCCCGATTGTCGATGCATTTCCCTGAATTATCCCTAACTTTGCAGCGGAATAACAATATGACACAGCACACCAACGACACCATTTGCGCCATCTCCACACCTCCCGGCGTGGGCGGCATAGCCGTAATCCGCATCTCAGGACCGCAGGCGCTTGAAACAGCCGACCGCATCTGGCGCGGCGCCCCCCTCGCGCAGGCCGAGGCGCGGACACTCCACACCGGTCATATAGTCGACCCGGCCAACAACGGCGAAATGCTTGATCAGGCCGTGGCCGCCATCTTTCACGACCCTGCATCGTTCACCGGCGAAGACACCGTGGAACTCTCGGTCCACGGGTCGCGCTACGTGCAGCGGCGCCTCCTCGAAATCCTCTGCGATAACGGCTGCCGCATGGCCCATCCGGGCGAATTCACCCGCCGCGCATTCGCCAACGGCAAAATCGACCTCGCCCAGGCCGAAGCCATCGCCGATGTCATAGCCTCCGAATCACGCGCCGCCCACCGTCTGGCCGCCTCACAGATGAAAGGACAGTTCTCGGCTCGGCTCAACCAACTGCGCGACAAACTCCTCGAAATAGCATCACTGCTCGAACTCGAACTCGACTTCTCGGAAGAAGAAGTCGAATTCGCCTCCCGCAGCCGGCTCACCGCCCTGGCCCAAGACCTTCATAGCGAACTCACCCGGCTGGCCGACTCATTCGCCGCCGGCAACGCCATCAAACAAGGAATACCTGTAGCCATAATCGGACCGACAAACGCCGGGAAATCATCGCTGCTCAACCTCATCCTCGGCCAACAGCGCGCCATCGTGTCCGACATCCACGGCACCACACGCGACACCATCGAAGACACTCTCGCCATCGGAGACTACACATTCCGCTTCATCGACACCGCCGGACTGCGCGACACCGACGACCCCATCGAAAACCTCGGAATCAAGCGCACACATCAGGCCGCCGCAAGCGCCGCCATCACCCTCCTCGTCGTCGACGCCACACGCCCCCTCCCCTCCCCCGCCGATCTTGCCCTTCCCGCCGACAGTGATACCGACAGCGATAGCAATGCCGATGCCGGTAGCCACACCGCCGAAGACACCCGCCCGGTCATACTATTACTCAATAAAACCGATCTCCCGGGCGCCATCACCACCCTGCCGACACCACTCCCCTACCGGGCCACCGACATCATCCCCATCTCGGCGCATACCGGAGAAGGCCACGACACCCTGCTGCAGCAACTCAAAAAACACGCAAAAGCACTCAGCGGCGACAACACACAGGACACCATCCTCGTCACCAACCTGCGCCACGCACAAGCCCTACAAGCCGCCGCCGAAACCACCGCAGCCCTACTCGCCGGCCTGAGCGCCAACATCCCCGGCGACCTCCTTGCCCAGGACCTCCGCGCCACCATCCACCACCTCTCCACCATCACCGGCACCCTCACCACCCCCGACATCCTCGCCTCCATCTTCTCCCGCTTCTGCATTGGCAAATGACTATGTAGTTAGAAACGATTACAATTAAGCATAATCTGTTAGTATGGCACTCTTTACGGGGTGCCATTTTTGTTGTCGCATTACTCGGTTTTAACCGTTTCTGCTCGATTTTACGCCCATTTTTGTATCCCGATTGTATCTCGTGAGCCAATCGGGGCTATCACGTCAGCGAGGTAGTAGAGGATTTAGACACCCTTAGACGCCAATAGACGCGGTTAGACACTTTTAACAGAATATTAACAGAAATAACAGCGTAAAATGAGCAGCACAATCGAAATTACGAAGACCTGTGAATGGTGTGGCAGCACGTTCACAGCGAGAAAATGCACGACCCGCTATTGCTGTAAAAGATGCGCGGAACACGCCTACAAGGACGCGAAGCGCAAGGAGCATGTCGAGCGGGAACAAGCCAAGGCATCATCGCCACAAATGAGCGATGACAAACGCCTGTTCATCACTCCGGCACAATGCGCCAGACTCCTCGGTGTATGCCGGGCTTCAATCTACAATTATCTCGCCGCAAACTCTATCCCTTGTTTCCAGTTCAAGGGCAAAACACTTATCAGCAGGGAGAGCCTTAATGCTCTTTTCGATGGTTCGCACCTATACCAGTTGCGTCCGGCAAAAGAGAAACAGCCGATAACGGAGTTCTATACCACGAAAGAAGTGCTGGAGAAATTTGGCATCAGTAACTCATGGTTATTCAAGGCGGCGAAAGAAAACAACTTTCCGAAAATTATCCAACGAGGCAAGACACTCTGGAGCAAACCGCACATCGACCGATTCTTTGCCAAGTCAGCCCCGAAAGAAGAAATTACCGAATGGTACACGGCAGCAGAGATACAAGAGCGTTATGGCATGACGCTCTCGGCAATCTATACTCTTGTGTCGAAAGAGAATATTCCGAAGAAGAAGGTCGGCTGCGAGGCAAGATACTCAAAATGGCATTTTGACAAAGCCAAAGGTGTTGCCGTCGATGAGCCGGACACCTACACCATGCAGGAGGCAATGGCAAAATACAGTATGACACGCGACCAGCTTTACCATTATATCAAGACCTATGGCATAAGTAAGGTTAAGGTTGGCAGAATCATAAAAATATCCAAGCAAGAGCTTGATAATCTGTTTGCTCCACCCACGATATGATGCGGTGGATTTGTGGTGGACTATCGGTGGAAATACCCCGAAACCGGGTGCCTGAGTCCACTATTTGAACACTTCCTACCTTCGCATCAAATCTTTTAATTCACAACGCACATGAATACATGCACCAAAGTTTTCCTTCGCAAGAAGGCTATATCGGGTGGACGCATCTCGCTCTATCTCGATTTCTATCCTGCCATCCGTAATCCCCATACCAACCGGATGAGCCGCCGTGAAACCCTCGGCATCTATATCTACGCGTCGCCCAAAAACGAGCGCGAAAAACAGTTCAACGCCTCTATGGAGGAAAAGGCAGAGGCTATCCGTTGCCGCCGCTTCGAGCAACTTCTCAACGAGCAGTTTGACTTCCTCGATAAGGAGAAGCTGCGCATGGACTTCCTCGCCTACTTCAAGCAGAAGTGCCATCAGAAATACCAGAAATGGGATTGCGTTCTGCGCCATTTCACTATCTATTGTAAGGGCAAATGCACTTTCGGCGACCTTACTGTGGATTTCTGCAAGGGGGTCCGCAATTATCTTCTCACAGCCCAGCGTCAGCGCAACAACGGCAAGGGACCAATATCCCATAATTCTGCTGCGGGCTACTGGTCAACATTCCGCGCTCTGCTGAAAATCACCTATCAGGAGAAATATATCCGCGAAAATCTCAATGACTTTCTGGAAAAGATTGAGTGGAAGGAGGTCAAGAAGGAGTTTCTTACACTCGCAGAAGTCAAGCAACTTGTCGCCACTCCCTGCAAGATACCCGTTCTAAAACAAGCAGTGCTGTTCAGTTGCATGACAGGGTTACGAATCAGCGACATCCTGCAACTCTCATGGAAACATATCCAGATGGGTCAGGACGGAGGCTATCTAATCCGTCTCTGCACCGAGAAAACGGAAGAAGAAACGAATCTCCCTATCAGTGATGAAACACTGGCTCTGTGCGGAGAGCGGTCAGAGGGTCTGGTCTTTAAGGGACTGAAACGCCACATGGTCAACCATCCTCTGAAAGAGTGGATAAAGTCTGCCGGATTAACCCGACGCATTACTTTCCACACGATGCGCCACAGCTTCGCCACGCTCCTTGCAGCCAACGGTGTTGACATTCTGACTATCAGCCGAATGTTGACCCATAAGAGCGTCAAGAATACCCAAATCTACGCAAAAGTCGTAGATGAGCGTGCGCGAGAGGCATCTCAGGTCATTTCGCTGAAATAGGATTAAAATAACTGATATTTCCGAAATTAGGCTTAACTTATGTGCCATAATACTTAGAAAAATGGAAATCAGCCAACAGCAATATGAATCTGCCATTGCTCGTATTGAGGAATTGTTGCCTCTTGTATCTGATGATACTCCATCAGACAGCCGCGATGCCGTTGAACTAATTAAAGTTTCTGAAATTGTGAGGGAATATGAGCTAAAACATTACCCCATCGGGGAATCCGAGCAATCATAATCTTCATGAATTTATACAGAGTGCCATTCCATTGATTTGGGGTGGCACTTTATGTTTCCGGTGAACATCATTGGGGCGGTGTTCGTTATAAAAACTGATGAAATTTTTACAATAATTAAACCCTGAATGAAAAACGGACACCTCCCCGACCACTGGCAGATATGGCTTTGGATAGGCATAGCTGCCCTGATTCTCGCCGCAGTTGCCCGCCAATATGCAATCGACATCAGAGGAATGAGTGGCTTTAACGCCAATCTTATCTTTCTCGGTGTTTTTGTTGTATTCGCTCTGCTGTATCTCGCTTTCCAAGAGTTTATTTCCCGTACTCTTGGCACGGCATTAGTAAAATGTTTTGAAAAGCTGTTCAAATGGCTCGGTTTCAAACAACGTGAGCCGGAAAAGATTGAACCTGTATCCATCCCGGAAGAAATCACTGACGCACCTCCGGCTCCGGTCCCGATTCAACAACCACAATCGCCTATCACACCCGAGACGGCACCACAGAACGGTATAGTCAAGATTGAGACTCCGACACCGAAGAAAATCGTCATTGACTACGAGGGTCGGCGTGAGGAAGCAAAGAAACGTCAAGAGGACAGAGCCTATGAAAAAGAGGCGAATGTAATTCTCTATATCGGTTATACGATGTCTCCATTCGTTGACAAGGATGTCGTAGAGAAGATTATCAATATCGTGACTGAGTTTATCCATACCTCCGGCGTACCTGATTTCTCTGAGGACATGGCAATTCGACTCCCGGCTGAACTTACCACATCCGACATGATGCACTTTGGCTGGAACATAGCCAAACCTTTCAATAAGTATAATCTGCATACAGCACATTTTCTTAAACAGGCGTTCCCTTATACATTCAAGGATGTTGAAGTCTGCACCATCGAGAGAAAGCTGACCTGCAACGGGACGCAAGGCAGAATAAAAATTGATAAGAATATTGGCAGCTTCAAAATTCCTGATGAAAACGCTTAGGTGGAAACGCCCACCGAAGATGTTACCACAAAATCCGTTCCCCAAAAACAGCAGTCAAAGCCTAAAAAGGTATCTAAATCTCCCAAGAAACCCCAAAGGGCAATGAGCGCGATGGAAGCTGCTATGATGGATATGGGTCTTGATCCTTATAATCCTGGCGATGAAGTTGTTGAAGAACCTGATAGATATGGTTATGACATAGGGTGGTGATATGGTGGACTGACGGTGGAAATGCCTCTTATCCCGGTGCTCAATTCCACCATTTAAACACTTCCGTACTTTGCTGGCGAATTCACATAAAGGTGGGTTCGCCAGCATATATGTTCAACACATCCATTACATTCGATGAGCTGCCGGGTGCAGTGTCATCGCTGGTCAATCTCGTAAGGGAATTGGCCAATGAGGTGAGGGAGCTTCGCGCTCAACTCACCTCCGAGAGAAACAACACGAAGTCCAACTCCAGATTTATCGGTATTCCCGAAGCCTGTGAGATTTTGGGCAAAGCCAAATCCACGGTCTATCGCCTCGCTAACGAGGGTAAGGTGCCGGCATATAAAGTGCCGGGCGAAAAGGAATGGCGTTTTATCGAAAGTGAGCTTGTAGCCCATGTAAAGGAGAACAAGCGGCAGTCGTCTATCCTTTCTTTCGCCGAGATGGAAGCTGAGATCAGTCGCGGCACACGCGCCAAATCATCTTATCGCCGATAGCCTATGGAGATGTCTGTTGACCCGATGCTCGTTCTCGGCAAGGCTGTCGATATGAGTGTAAAAGTCCGTGGTGGAGATTTTCCTCTGGGCGCGTTGCCGATGAAGATTCAGAGAATCGTCAGGGAGGCTAACGACTGTTACGGCTATCCTGTGGATTACCTTGCAGGGGCTATGCTTGTGGCTGTCGGTCTCGGCATCGGCAACACCCATTTCGCCCGGCTCAAAGGGAAATGGGACGAGAGCGCGATATTGTTTATGGCTCTTGCCGGCAGACCCGGAGCGTGTAAGTCGCATCCTCTGAATTTCGCCATACGGCCTTTCACGAAATTGGATGGGGCCGCGACCCGTGCCTACATCAAGGCTTGTGAGGAATACGAGCGTCAGCGAGAACTGCCGATGAAGGAACGCTCCGAGCCGCATCCAGTAGCCCCTGTATGCAAACGATTCCTGATTTCTGATGCCACTCCCGAAGCGATGTTGCTTATCCACTCGCAGAATCTGAGAGGGATAGCCATGTGGAATGACGAACTTGCAGGATGGTTCAAAAATTTCAACCGCTACAACAAAGGTTCCGATGAAGAATACTGGCTAAAGCTATTCAATGCCAATCCGTCGTTTTCCGACCGCAAGGGAGTGAAGAACTCGGTCTATATCAGCCGACCGTTTATCTCGGTGGTAGGAACTATCCAGAATGGCATACTCAACGAATTAGCACAGGGCAGCCGCTCATCAAACGGTTTTATAGACCGCTTGCTGTTCGTCATGCCCCATAATCAGGACAAACAACCGTGGAGCGACAAGGAGCCGACTTTCGACATAGAAGCGGCATGGGCGGAGATAATAGAAAGGCTCGTCGCTATACCATACGAGACGGATTCCGACGGGAACGTCATAGCCAATATCCTACCCTTTGCGCCGGACGCGAAAGCGAGGCTCTATAAATGGCAGCGTCAGAACACCGAGGAATGTAACCGGGAAGAATGTGACGCACTGAAAGGCGTTTACAACAAGTTCGATTTCCATGCCATACGTTTCTGCCTGATATTGCAGATGGCTCGGTGGGCCTGTGGCGAAGCCGAAAGGACGGATATAGACCTTCTATCGGTCGAGAATGCCATATCGCTTGTGGATTATTTCAAGTCCACCGCAAGAAAAGTGCATGGCATCATCAGCGAAATGTCGCTGACCGAGCAGCAGAGAGCCATAATCGCCGCTCTGCCCGACTGTTTCACGACCGAGGAAGGGATAGCCGTGGCAAAAGAGAACGGTATGCCGGGACGCACGTTTCAGGACTTTCTCAAACGGTCAGTCTCATTAGGCACCTATTTCCAGCGTGAGAAACATGGACATTATTCCAAACTCTGACACCTGCGCTTTCTGCATTTTCCGCATTTTGAACCGACAAAATGCGGGTTACGCAGAAAATGCAAGCAAAATCTTTGAGAATCTATGAACGCACACCGATTCATTCTCCAACCCTATAAGGGAGTGACGACACGGCACACTTGCCCTGCCTGCCATAAGAAGCGCTGTTTTAGCCGCTACATCGACACCGAGAAACAAATCTCATTTCCTGATGATGTCGGAAGATGCGACCATGAACAGAGTTGCGGTTACCACTTGACGCCGAAGGATTATTTTGAGCATAATCCGGAGGCGAAGCCATTGCGCTCCGATTTCGCCACTCTGTCAGCGTGTCGAGCCAAGCCGACCGAGCAGCGAAAACCGACATCGTTCATCGCGGCAGAGACTGTTGCACAGACTCTGCACGGCTATGAGAAAAACAATATCTATCTGTTCCTCCGCTCCAAGTTCGGAGCCGAGGATGCTCTCCGGCTGATGAAGGATTACCGCGTTGGCACCTCAAAGCACTGGCCGGGGTCATGCGTATTCTGGCAGACCGACATCAACGGCTGTGTACGCACCGGGAAAGTAATGCTCTACAATGCCGACAACGGCAAACGTATAAAGCACCCATTCAACCATGTTACATGGGTTCACTCGTTGTTGAAGTTGCCCGATTTCAATCTGCGTCAGTGCTTTTTCGGCGAACACTTGCTGCCGATGAACCGTGGCAAGCCTGTTGCCATTGTCGAGAGCGAAAAGACCGCACTTGTGGCAGCTTACTATCTGCCCGAATATGTGTGGCTCGCTTCCGGCGGGAAAAACGGATGCTTCAATACTGATGCACTCCGTGTTCTCCGAGGCCGTCAGGTAATCCTGTATCCCGACATCGGCGCGACCGACCAGTGGCGGCAGAAACTGAGTTTGCTCTGCAATCTCGGTATCAAGGCAAATATCTTCAACTACCTTGAAGAAGTTGCCACTGAGGACGAGCGAACAGCAGGACTTGACATTGCAGACTATCTCCTGCAAATCGAGCCTGACCAGGCAGTGCTGCAAGCAATGATACGCAGCAATCCGATTTTGCAGAAACTCATTGACGACCTGCAACTCACTCTCGTGTCAGTTGAACGGTATAACCCGGATACTGATACTATTCACCAACCCTCAAAAACTGAAAAACAATGACTGCGAAGAAAACCCCATCAACACCAGCATCCAAGTCAACCGAGTTGACAGATGCATCCAAATCCAAAGTATCAACCTCTAACCCACAAATTATTATGCAACCCAATAACACAACTAACCCTATCAACTCCACCAATCCTGTTAACAGCACCACACCTACCAACGCCGACAATCTGTTTGATAACGAGCAGACAGCAATCGAGGCAATACCCGTAACCGAGCCTCCCAAGCAACAGCGCGTCGGCAAACAACAGCGCAAATCGGATCTCGCCGATTTCAAGGCAACATATCTCATGCCGTCAAAGCTGATGAAGCGTCATCCGGTAAACATCGAGGACAGCGTATGGGCGAAGCTCGAACGCATCGCCCGTATCCTCGGCGACCGCGACACGACTGTCGGCAGCTACATCAACGCCATCCTTGTCGAGCATCTTATAATGTATGCCGACGACATCGAAATCTGGCGCAAGCTCTAATGTTTAACCCGACCGCAGGGAGCGGTTATCGTCAGCGCACAACTAAGAAACGATAGTGGATTAGTTGGGGATGCAAGGGTATGTTTCGGGAGGTAAAAAATTCCCACCCGAAACCCCTCGCATCCCGAAGGACGCTCTCTGTTCCCTGCGGTCACCATCCCCAACCCAACGAATGAGAAAGTTCAATCAGGACGCTCCCGGTGTAAAACTCCGCGGGCGACCGAAGAAAGAATCCAGTGATAAAAGAGACCGCAAAGTCTCTGTGAATTTCACCGATGCCGAAGAGCGCGAGGTGAAAGCCAAGGCCGCAGCCGCCGGTGTCAGCATCGCCGAACTGCTTAGAATCTCGGCATTCCGGCTCTCGATTGTCGGTCGTCTCACCGATTTTGAACGTGAGGCAATACGCGAACTGATGTATCAAGGCAAGAATCTCAACGCTCAGGTCAAGGCTTGTCAGGCTAACTCATGGCCCTCGACAAAGCGTAAAGCAGAGGCTTGTCTCGACGGAATTTTGGCCACTCTTGGTAAGTTGAAAACCTCAAATTCCTCATTATTATGATAGCTAAAATACTCGCAAAGGGAGCCGCATCCGACATCGTGGGATATGTTATGCGTGAGTTCCACGACAAGGAAAAATACACCGCTGACACATGGAGGCTGATAGATTCCGACAGCGTTTTCGGCAACGACTACCGCAGAATCGTGGACAATTTCGACATCGGGGCGAGCCTCAACAAGAGAATCAGCAAGCCCATCGGACATATATCCGTGAGTTTCGACAAGGCGGATTTACCCCGTCTCACCGATGATTTTATGGTGCAACTGGCGAAAGAATATATGGAACGGATGGGCATCCGGGACACGCAATATCTGATTGTGCGACATCTCGAAACCGGCTCGCCGCATTTCCATATCGTCTATAATCGCGTGAATCTTCACGGCAAAGCCATCGACGAAAGCAATAATTTCGACAAAAGTCGTGATGCGACCAAGGCAATAAAACTGAAATACGGACTGACTTTTTCTCCGAAAAAGAAGCTGTATGAGGATGCGATTGCCGAGATGAAGCCCAAGATTCAGGCGGCGATGTACCGTTGCAAATCGTGGGATGAGTTCCGCCGTCGCCTCACTCCGGCAGGGATAACAGTCGAATTTTACAACGACCGCGACACCGGCAAGCCGCAGGGCATACGGTTCTCCGACGGAGAATTTACCTTCAACGGCTCGAAGATTGACCGTGCTTTTTCCTATAAGCGTCTTGACAAATTCTTTGCCAAGAACGCAGGAATAAGAGAGGTTCAGCCACAGCGACAGCAGCCTGTTTCAGTGACAGCAAAGGTCAAGGAGGCTCCTGTGGCTAATGTCGTGGAGAACATAGTCGAAACCGGTTGTCAGGCTTTGGGCGGACTGTTCCAAGTCGGGCCCGGCTATGATCCCGAGGAAGAAGCTTTTATCCACAGAATGAAAAAGAAACCCAAAAAGAAGAAAGGAAGATCACTATAATGGCAGACATGTATTCCATCGTCAAGAAACAGGATGAGAAGATTGACGGCCTTCTCAAAATTGCGAAAGAGAACAAGGATTTGCTCACTGACATTGATACCCGGCTGGCATCCGAGCCTGTGCAGACGGAACCGTCGGCATCAGCAATCCCGGAGAAAATCCAAGTGGAGCTGCCAGCGAACATTGCCACCAATGAATCGGTAAAACGACTCGTAGAGGCGGCACTCGCCAAACAAAAAATCGAAGCCCTCAAAAGTCTTGACTTCTCGCAGTTCCCCAAAGAACTGGCAGAAGCCTTCGTCATCGCCTTTAAGGACGGACTTGACAAGAATGTAAAAAATGCGCTTCACGCAGGCATCCGCGACGAGTTCGCAAGTCAGACCTGTCAGTTCAACGAATCGGCAAAGCGTCTCAATGACCGGATGTATAGCATCGTCAACGGTGCTATCTGGGCGGCAATCCCCAAGTGGGTTTATGCCGTTGCCGGAGCCTTATTGCTTATTACAGTCGGTCTCGGCATCTGGTGCTATAATCTCAACAAGGACAATGAGAGCCTACGAAAGACCGAGTGGCTCTACCGCTACGAAAGGCTTTGGTGGGAAGGCAAGCAGCAGGAAGATTTGCTTCGCCGAGAGAAAACCTTTGCTGTCGGCACACAGCAGGAGCAGGATTCCATAAAGGATCTTACCCGCCAGCTCGAAAAATCCCGACACATAGAAGAAACCTTCCTCTATTTCAATCCGACTGAGAAATAACCACCGCGCCGCCGAGAGAGCCAACCCTCCCTCTCGGCGGCTTTTTTAATTTCTTTCTGTAAAGGGAATCATAAATTCCGCTTTTGAGTGGATAAGAGGACAAAAATCATCAAACCGATTGAATGTATGGTGTTCAGCAGCAATGCGAAAAACCACCATGTCAGTCCGGCTCCATATTGACTATTGAAGACAAGATTGTAACTCAAAATAGCATTATATGCTATCATCACAATCAGGTTGACAAACGCCGCTTTCGGTTTTGCCTTATGACACAACCACGTCGATAACAGCGAAAGTGCATAAGCCGCACCGAGCAAAGCAATATCCTCGCTCCAACCTTCTGCTATGCAACTCACAATCGCCAAAAGGAGAAACACAAACCATGCTATCCAAAATCGTTTATCGGTCAGTTTCATGGTCTAATTGTATTTCGATATGACTCATTATTCTTCAAAGATAGTTTTTAATGATGGGTCGGCTATTACAAAAGTCCAGTTATATTCATGCGAATCCACGAAAACTATTGTATCGTTATGGGCTTTCTTTTGTAAAGTTACAATATTCTTCTTTTTCTGTATTACGTTTTCCAATTCAATAACTTCGGTAAGCGGGGCGATAAAAATTCCAAATGATTCTCCATTTGTCAGATTTACCTTATTACCTGTCTTTCCCCAGCGGTCTAAGTTGATAACAGTATCATTTATTTCAGTTTCAAGGCATCGTCGATATTCTTTTGCGCTATTATGATACCCGATGAAATTAACTGCCGCGAAAAAGACAAGTAAAATAGATACGCCAAAATAAGACCAACTGTATTTATTCAGAAATTCTATGTAGTTAAGTTTTATCTGTTTTCTATTTATAGTGATGAGAAATGCCCCGGTAGCCCATCCATAAACCAGTATCGGCACCAATATAAAATTATAGAGGGCGTATACACCGGTTATTACGACGCATATTGCCAAAATGACGATGGTTCGGAATTTCATATCTTTACAAATTTGTTTTTAAAGAGCCATGTACCTGCCATTAGCGGAATAATGCTAAAGCCCAATGAAATACCGGAAATCATAAAATAAGCTAATCCACTGAAGCCGTCATGTATTCTTATCCCAGCCCATATAAATGAAGAGCAAAGCAATAATGGGCATACGATTCCCCAACATAGTAGAGCACATTTTAACCATTTCAAACTTTGCAATTTGCGATAAGTGAGTAATCCTCCCACCAAGTAGGCGATTTCCCATAGTAAAAATAGCTCAATGTTTCGGTAATTGAATAATTCAGCGAAAGCATCAACAAGGGCACAGCCCGTAAAGACACCCATCATAACAGGCATTAGAGCGATTATGACTATCCACATCCAAAATCGTTTATCTGTCGGTTTCATTGGGTTCAAGGAGTTTTCGGATTGAGTTGATAATATCTTTCCAAGATGCACTATCAAGGTCAAAAGACAATTCCCGGTCGTAATCCCAATCAAGACCTTTATCGGTGGCTTTTCGGGTCGGCAGTATTTTCAGTTTGCGGCTGTCGTGTGTCACAAGAACACTCGTACAGTGCATATAGAGCTGTCGCCATGAGCGTTGTTTCATCGCTTTGATTAGCTCGGATGCCTTTATTTCGGTGTATTTGTCATGCTGACTTGCGTGGAAAATATCAGTCAGAGTATTCTCAAACGCCCCATTATCGCAGTCAAGAGGCAAGAATTTAATCGGATAACTCGCGTTGACATAATATACCGTGACAAATATGTACTCCTTGTCAGTGCGATATATTGCACACTTTCCCAAGCCATCCAACTCCGGGCATCGGTCGTCATATTTCCGATTGATTCTCAGCCAACGATATGCTGCCAAAACAATCGCAACAATTACAAATATTATGACAGAGCCAAAATCTGGACCATCAAAATATTCAAAGACCGTCATGTTGTTTTCCGGATTGTCTTTTTGATACACCACACCAATACTGTCGCCCACGGAAAGGCCACGGCGTGGAGCACTACCTTCATAAGCTTTAGCATCCACTGAAATCTGATACTTCAAATATGGACCATTGCGAGTACCATACACATCTGAAACCACAGTTGATGTAAAAACCGGATTTGCAGACAGCGTATTATATTTTCGATTCTGGAAATATAGGCCTACAATAAGGAAAGGAACGAGAATCAGTAGCATAACGCCAAAAGGCATACGTCTCTCACCCCGCCGCCCAAAGAAAAACCAGTATATCTTGCTGTCAGATTTCATTTAGAATATCAATATTATTAATCTTCAGAACCTTCAACACTGTATCGTATCAACTCATTGTTTGTTAGAAATATATAGACATGATTTCTATAAATGGAACATGCCGAATATAATTCACTGTTAGGAATCTCAAAGGTTTTCCAATCTTTCCCTGAGTTATTACTAACAACGAGCTTGTACCTCATGTACATTCCCGATTTATATCCTAAAACCAGAATAATAGTATCCTCCTTGTCAGTTATTAACTCTTTAACAAACGTATAATTGTTAGACGAATAGATAAGTAGCGGATTATGTATGGACTTAGTATAGAGATATACTTCCACGCCATTAGATTCGGTAATTCCGGAAATACATATCCCGTTCTCAAGTTCTGCAATAAATTCAGGTGATATTGGACATGTAGATATGTCCCATTGTCCGTTTTTATCAAGTGCATACATATTATTGTTTCTAACGTATCGTTTTATTGCGATCATTTCATCTTTCCCCAAAAGGCATTGTGACATGTGAGGAGCTGGGGTGCAATTTATCACACGATATGCAGAATCCATTGTTATAACATTATACCTTCCGTCAAAATCAGCATACGAATAAACCAGATTATTATTGAATGCAATAGGAGAACACCTCATTTTACCGGTAGAGATTAATTTTGCAGAGTACTCCGGATTGTAATTTATATTCAATAAGTAGGCATCTCCATTTTGAGAAAAAAGAGACGTTAAAAATCCAGTATCGTTTTTAATTGTATTTCCATAATGTATCAAGTCTTCTAAAGGGAATTTTGATTGCAGTACCCATTTGCCTCCCTTGTTCTGTGATATATATACTTCAACAGAATTGTTATGTTGAGAGGGAATCGAATCATTATACTCTTTATGTCTGCCTATTATGATTACATTGTCGTGATTTAAGAAACAGGCATAATCAATAGTAAATCCTAATTGCGGAAGACCATCCATGAATACTATATCCGGTTTTTCAGATGAACAGCTTGACATGGACATTATAAGTGTGGTTAATACGGCTATTAAATTGATTGTCTGTCGCATATCACATCTATTATTTAGAACACCTCGAATTTATAAAAATCTGAACCACATAAATCAGTAAAAATACCAAAGCCGCGTCGAAGCACGCGATGAAATAAATCTCACCTGCTCCATTAAATAGATACAGCGAAATAAAATATGGTATAAAGTTTATGGGATTCTCAGTATGGAACATCACATACAGTAAGATTGGGTATAGAAAGAGAGTTAATGAAGAATATATCTTATTTTTAATAGTACAAGCTTTGATAGCACTATAATAAAATATAAGTATTATTATCGCAAAAATAAGACGTCCTTTGAGATAAGAAATATGAAGAACATTATGTGAGATATCATCAATACCGGCATCCGGGAATATCGGAGATAGAAATAGCATCAATAAAAATGCCACTACTATGAAATATGGTATATATTTGAGCATAAAAGAAATATTGTCCATAATTAATACAATTTCAGATTCTTGCTTATCTATTATTTGGCTATTAAAATCAGAATTACTACGAGGACAAGGAAACCGAAAAATCCGTTGGCAAGGTTGTTGTCGGCATGGTCTATGTCATTGAAATCTTCCGAACCATAGCGGATTTGCCGATACAATACTTTCTGCCCGCGACGGAACAGACGCAGACAACCGTACCGAAGCCCGGCTCCGATATGAAGAATCGCCGAACCGAACCATGACCGTATGAATATTTCGGCTATAAATTCCATAATCATGAATTATCGTAATCTATGCTAATCCAATAAACGTAATTACAGTTAATCGTGCTATTTTGAGAGTCAGCAACAAAGGAATTGCCGATTTTATCTGCCGGAGTCCATTTACAGGCAATGCGTTTACGCAGAATGTCAAAGGGAATGACAGTGGAAATCAAAGCTGTAATTTCTCCTTGATTGTCAGATTTCCAATACTGCACATAGTCTGAAAATTCCACATCAGCAGACATATCATCTTCAATAACACGATATATAAAGTCCTTAATATCATCAATCGGTTGTTGATAATCTTTAGTGATTATTCTCACCCAATATGATTTTCGATAATCAGTCCATAAGTCAAACAACTGTCTGAGTTCTCTGTTGCCGCCATAGTCATACATGACCTGTTGACTGGTTTTCAAAGAAACTAAAGATGCGATTCTAATAAAGTCCTCTGTGTGATGTTGATAATATGTTGTCGGCACCGAAAGAACAGCTTTTAGCAAATCTCCCGGATAAAATTCACATTCAATAAACAAATCATCGCTTAATAGGGGGACGGCCATTGGCAGAGTGTATTGTAACCCCTTTTCTTGACTGACTGCGAGGTATATATTTGCCGGAGTATATTGGCATAGTTTCTTTTTGCTGATTCTATCCAGTTCAATCGTAAGGCGGTCAGAATTTAATTCCATCTCCGACGGCTCACGGAGCCAGCTCCACGCACCAAGTTCACGTAATGACTTATTAAGGTATTTATCAGTTCGTTTCATCGCTTTTCTCCTTTCAGGCAGAACAAGAACGATAGGCTTTGCGCCCATAGGTTACAGGAGAGAGCAAAGCCAACACACAAAATCAATATCTTATAGAGTGCTGCCATATGCAAAGTTACAACAAAATTCTGTAACCCAGTGATAATCGGGCAAAAAAAATCCGCATCTCCACAGCAGCCACCATAAAAATGCGGATAATGCAGAAAATGCAAGGTTATTCCAGTTCCATCATGTCGAAAAACATAAGGCGTGTGTGGTCATTCTGTATCTTTTCCGACAGCACTTTGAAGTTGTTTTTCAGATAAAAGTCGATGGCAGAGAGATAGGCATCAACAGTCAGATAGCGGAACGCCGAATAATTGGGATTCCCATTGAGCATGTCTTTCAGAAGATTCATCAGGTCTGTCCCTATATTCCGACCCTTGTATTTTGATGAAACAGCAAACCTGCCAACCTTGACCGCCGGGTAACTTCCGAACTGCTTACGCTCAGGGAAGCCTCCCTTGATTTTCTTCCATTGACTATTGGTTACATCCTGACGGCTGATTTTGTCGTTCAAGAGACAGAAATACGCGACTATACTGCCGCAATCCTCAAGGATATAGGAAGTGGCAATACGTTTGTCGAGGAAACCTTTGGCATCCTCGACAAGAAAATTATTCAAATCTTCGTCACCGCAATCAAATCCGTCAAGCACGGTTTCCGGCGTAAGTCTTACAAGTTTCATCTTTTACAAGCAGATGGTAATGTATTCCTTTGCTTTCTTGACCGCTTCTTTGAGCTTTCTTGAATTCTCGGCGCGCTGTTCCTTGGTGAGACTTTCAACCTCCATTCTGAGTTTCTCAAAACGGATTGCGTCTTCGCCTGTCAGAACCGGGGTTTCCGCTATTGGTCGTGCCATAA